>Ga0210013_1000024_pt1 | contig 161968 bp, 265 predicted proteins | sample CryGeymeta201506_FD_185553 | JGI IMG/M metagenome (GOLD analysis project Ga0210013, IMG submission 185553) | Groundwater microbial communities from Crystal Geyser aquifers in Utah, USA - Crystal Geyser metaG 2015-06 (SPAdes) (version 2) | ecosystem: Environmental > Aquatic > Deep subsurface >...
CATACTGGTGATACAACAATACATTTTACAAAAGGTAGTATTAATTTATCAGACCTAGCTTCAACTGGTCATACACACAATTTATCATTATTAAATAATGATATTGGATTTATAACTGGGTATACAGACACAAATGATAATATATATGTTACGGGTTCAACATTTAACACTGGTAACGGTGTATTAACCTTTTCAAATATTTCAGGTGGAACATTTACGGTTGATTTAGATGGAAGATACCTTACAGGTTATACTGAGACATCAAATACAGACGATTACGTAAGCTCTGCTGCATTTAATACAACAAATGGTATACTAACCTTAACTAGAATTTCAGGTGGCACAGTGACTGTTGATTTGGATGATAGATATAGCCTTACAGGCCATACTCATACAGCATCACAAATAACAGATTTTAGTGATGCGGTAACTGGAAATACAGCGGTTTTAGCTAATACTGATAAAATATCTTATACAGACGCTACATTAGTTGCTAACACAGCAAGTGGTTTAGTGAGTCATACTGGTGATACAAGTATTCACTTTACAAAAGGTTCAATTAACCTTAGTGATTTAGGTGCAACTGGTCATACACATAGTGAATATACTTTAAATGCTGTATTGAATAGTCATACTGGTGACACTTCTATTCATTATACAAAAGGGTCAATTAATCTTAGTGATTTAGGCTCATCAGCACATACACATACCGTATCTAATATAAGCGATTTCCCAACAAATGTAAGCTCATTTACAAATGATTCAGGATATATAACTGGATTCACAGATACAAATAATAACGATTATGTAACAAGTGGAGCTTTTGATACTGGAAATGGTAATTTAACACTTACTAGAGTTTCAGGTGGAACAGTTGTCACTAATTTAGATAATAGATACAGCCTTACAGGACATACACACTCTATTTACGCTTTAGACAGTGAGTTTACTAGTCATACTGGTGATACATCTATTCATTACGCTAAAAATACAATTAATTTAAGTGAATTAGGTTCTTCAGCTCATACACACGCTATAAGTGAATTAAGCGATTTCCCTACAAATGTAAGTTCATTCACAAATGATGCGGGCTATTTAACTGGTTATACTGACACAAATGTATATTTAACTGGAGCAACCGTAACTGGTACAACAACCAAATCTATTAATTTATTCCAAAGTGATGGTAGTTTGGTTCAAGCTAGTTTTACAGATTTACAAGGCTCAGGCGGTGGTGGTGACACTATAACTGGAGTTACATTTAATACATCAACTGGTGATTTAGATTTAGTAAGTACAGGTAGTACAATTACAGCTAATTTAGATGGAAGATATTCATTAACTGGTCATACACATAGTGAATATACCTTAGATTCAATATTCAATTCACATACTGGTGATACAAGCATTCATTTTACAAAAGGTAGTATTAATTTATCTGATTTAGGTAGTTCAGCACATACTCATACTATAAGTAACATAACAGACTTCCCAACCAACGTAAGTTATTTTACTAATGATAGTGGGTATTTAACTGGTTATACAGATACAAATGAGTATATTACTGATGGTACGTTTAATACATCAACTGGTAATTTAGACCTTATAACCAATTCAGGTACTACAATTACAGCTAATTTAGATGGAAGGTATTTGGACCTTTCAGCAGCAACAACTATAGTTGAAACATTAGTGGCGACTGGTGGTGAAACACAATGGGTTTTATCATCAACACCATCAAGTGGGTATTCTCGTACTCTGTTTAATGAAAATATTTACTTGGTTGAAAATGTTGATTGGTCCTTATCAGGTAATACCATAATATTCTCAGGAAGTTCATCACCTTTAATTTCTGGCGATGTAATTACATTTTATTATCATGATGTTAGCGCACCATTAGCTCAGTTAAATACATATGGTAGAGTTTTTGAAGATAGCGCACTTTCAGGGACTACAGATATAGATTGGGGTAGTTATGAAACATTTGTTTATACTCTATCAGGGGCAACTGTGTTTAGTGACATAAATCTACCATCAAATGGTAAAAGTAAAACAATAACAGTATATATGACAGGTAATTTTGCGCCAACATACCCGTCAGGCTGGAGTACATATATTAATGGTACATACAATGGGCTTGTTTTAAATACCATTGTGGTTGAATATGTAGCATCAAGCACCCCATTTTATAAAGTAATGATAACACAACCCGATTAAATTATGGTAGGAATTATAATAACACAAGAATTAAAAGATTTAAACATCGAATTGTTTAAAAATAACACAGTAAATAGCATCAGAATATTTTCAACAATACCTTCATCATTTTACTCAATAACATATTTTAATGGAAGTAGAACTGATGGTTATCACACATTAGATACTTCTATACATCAAGCTGATGGGTTTTATGAAGTAATAATACCAGTTTATGATAGTAGTATAGAAAAGCTCGGTGATATATTTTTTAGTCAGAGTAGTTTTACATATCCAGTAATAAGTAAAACAGAAATTGAAATTCAAAATGAAATATTAGCAACTTCAGATGAAAATAAACAAAATTTAATTAGAATTAAAACTGAAAAACTAATAATAACAAATGCACAAACTTATGATGATACGACAGCATTAGATAATTTTGGTTTATTTCCAATGTGGAAATATCCATTTGATTACCCTTTAGCTTATAAATGTCAAGATTTTAGTGGTACAACATTAAATCTTTACAAATGTGTACAAGCACATACAAGTCAAGCAGATTGGCGTCCAAAAGATGTTCCAGCGTTATTCACCAAAGTGGCTTATCCAGGTCAAATTCCTGTTTGGGTACAACCAACTGGAGCACAAGACGCCTATAATATTGGGGACCGAGTATATTATCCAACTGCTAATGATAGTGTATATGAAAGTTTAATAAATGCTAACGTTTGGAGTCCAACAGGATATCCAGCTGGATGGCAATTAATACCGTAAGTTATGAGTAAGAAAAAAATGTTATTAAATCCAACAATTGGAACTACTACTGATAGTTTGATGTTGTCTGCTGGCAACTTACAATTAAATCCTAATGATTTTACTGTTTATCCTTGGACTAGACCTTCAACAATAGTTACTCCAAATGTATTTGAAGGAAATACTATAAATGACGCACATAAATTGTCAGCGAGCATAAGCACATCTCAGCATGAATTGACTTCTTCTTCATCGCCTGTAATTGTTGGAAATATTTATGAATTTGTGGTTTTTGCAAAAGCAAACGAGTATGGTTATGTATCAGTAAACTGCGGATTTACAACATTTAGTGGTTGGAAAGTTGCTTCGTTTAACCTTTTTACTGGAACAGTAAATGGGGGCAACATGTCTAATATGACTATAGAGTCAAAAGGTAACGGATGGTACAGGTGTTCTGCTAGAGCAACTTGCACAAACAGCGGAAATACATCTTTTGGCATGAAACTAAGTGACAACGCATCTCAAGATTCGCAAGGGCCATTTTTTACAGGAGATGGTATTAGCGGAATTCAAATATGGGGTGCCGAATATTTTCAAGTATAAAAATGAAACCAACCCTATTAAGCAACGAGAACCTATGGTGCGGTTATTTTTTAACCTATGCGCAAAAACGAGAATTGTTAAACCAAACACCATGTACAGGAACCCCAGATTGTACATGTCCAGTAAAAGATTTATCAACAAATTGTTCTATATATAGCTAGTACGGGTGATTTAAAACAAGTAATATAACTATTTATAATAAATGATAGACGCTAGACACTTAAGACCTAATTTAACACCATCAAAATTGTTAGATTTACCCCAACATTTTGGTTGGGGTTTAAGTGCTTTTGATATGACACCAACGTCTGGGTTTGTTGAAACAGATATAATACCAAATAGATTTACATGTTCTGAAGTTAGAATATCGTTAACAAGTGGTGATACTAGCAGTATCGTTAGTGTTGATATTTATAGAAATGGAACTTCAATATTTGAAGTTCCAGTATCAATTGATATATCAGGCACAACAAGTGTTGGTTCGACAGCACCATACCTTTTTAATCTTAGTGCGTCAACTTTTAATTTTTTAGAGAATGATAGAATATATTTTTATGTATCAGGGGCAACTAATTGCTTAGGCTTAAAAGTTAAATTAATTGGTAATAGAATAATATAAATAATGATAGATAGTAAACATTTAAAACCGAATATACCTTCATCTAAATTCATTGAAATGCCCCAAGAATTTGGATGGGCGTTATCGTCTGCATTTGGGGTACCTACATCTGGGTTAACCGTTTCAGATAGGTTACCAAATGGTTTTGAATGTTCTGAAATAAAATTAACATTAACTAGCGGTGATACCAGTGGTATAGTATCAGTTGATATCCATAAAAATGGAACTTCTATATTTGAAGTTCCAGTATCAATTGATGTATCAGGTACAACTAGCGTTGGAGCAACCACACCATTTTTATTTAAAATTAATTGGTAATAGAATAATATAAATAATGATAGATAACGTACATTTAGAAGCAAATATACCTTCATCCAAATTACTTGAGATACCTCAAGAATTTGCGTGGGGTTTAAGTGACGATTTATCTACACCAACCAGTGGGTTGACTGAAGTGGATAGAATGGTTGGTAATTTTAGTTGTTCTGATGTTAGATTAAATTTAACAAGTGGTGATACTTCTTCTATTATTAGTATTGATATCCATAAAAATGGAACTTCTATATTTGAAGTTCCAGTATCAATTGATGTATCAGGTACAACTAGCGTTGGAGCAACCACACCATTTTTATTTACAAGTAGTGCAACTACTACAACCTTTTTAGATAATAATGAAGTTAAATTTTATGTTAGTGGTGCAACAGATTGTTTAGGGTTAAAGGTTAGAATGATTGGTAATAAAATAATAAATGGCTAAGTAGATAAGTATAAAGATGAGTTTAATAATAAATACATACAAGAGTTTTCCAAAAAATATTAACATTAATATTAATATTAATATTGATACCTTGTCATTGATTTATACCATTGAAATTGTGGGAGTTGTAATTTATTCAAACCCAAATGTAGATGTAAATACTTTAGAATTAACATATACAGCTTTAGACGCAACCGTTATTATCAATACAACAGTATTGATTGATACATTAGAATTAATATATTCTGTTGAAACAGTTGAAACAGTTGTAGTAATTACAGACCCAATACAAATGATTTCTGGGTTGATAGTTGATTTGAATAGTGCAAATATACTTAATGCTTCAGGTGATACAGCAACTGAAGGTCAAGAAATATACAATTGGGTTAATGCGGTAAATGATAATGGTGTGACAGGTGCAACTCAATATAGAACTGGTAGATACCCAATTATGCAAACAGTTAATGGTAATAAAGAAGTTAAATTTAATGGTAGCACTACTTTTTTAGAATTTGAAGTTGTACCCGATTTACATTTTGAAACTACCGATAGTTGGACTGTGTTATTTTTATTGGGTAGTGTAGTTGGTAATGGACCAATGTACCATAAAGGTGGTTCTGGTAACAGGCATATAGGAATATTTAATTTTAGTGTGTTTACATCATATACTTATCATCAATCAAATCAGCTAACCTCTAATTTATTAGCTAATGAGGTTGGTGCAGTTGACCATAATGGTGGTACAAGGCAAATGCGTATTTTTAGGGAGAATGTAACTGAATTAGATTATACAAATCTTAGTACTGTAACAAATACGCAAAATACCTTAATTGGTTGTAGACAAAATAATAGTGCTGATAACACTTCTTGGGCATTCTTTTATGGAGGTTCAATTAGAAGATTGTTAGTTTTTAATAGAGTGTTAACACCTGAAGAGAGAACAACCATATATAACGAATTAAAGGGCAGTTTATAGTAAAGTATTATCAGCTTCTGAAATAACTGATATTATAAATACTCATAGGGTAAATTAAAACATAGATTGGTAAACTAAACATTTACTTTACCTATTTATAAAACGGAGCATAAAACCCATTCATCGCTTTAGCGTGGATGGGCAGTTCACAATGTATAATAAATAAATAAATAAAACGAAAATGGCAAATGCAATTTACAACTCTTTTAAGAGAGACATCCAAAATGGAACTATCAATTTAACAGCTGATACCATTAATGTGATGTTAGTTACGAGTACTTACACTCCTAACATTGATACGCACACAAAGCGTTCAGATATAACAAACGAAGTTTCAGGTTCTGGATATACTTCTGGCGGTACTTCTTTAGTAACAACTGTAGTTAGTGCTGACACAACAAATGACAAAGGTGTTTTTGATGCCGATGACGTTTCTTGGACAGGCTCAACAATTACAGCAAGAGGTGCAGTTCTTTACAAATCTAGAGGTGGCGCAGCATCAGATGATGAATTAATCGCTTATTTAGATTTTGTAACGGATAAGGTATCAAGCGGTGGTAATTTTAATCTAGTATTTAACGTTAATGGTATATTGACTCTGGCGTAAATAATAAATGTTGTTATTATTTAATAACGTATATTTATAAATAAAGGAATATGCCAATATTATTAAAGAAAATAGATGGAAGTATACTATCATTAATTGGGCCTGATGGTGCTGATTACATAGGTAGTGTAATATTCATACAAAGTATTGTAGGTGAACTTGGTGTAGAAGATTACATCAAATTAACAGCATTGGAAGCTCTAACACAAGACTTTGGAAGTGTTGGCGATGCTGAATATTATGAAACAACACCAGTTTTATTTGGTCCTAACACATGCTCTAGTTATACAAATTTAAATTTATCGTTTTAATGAGATATCAAGAAAGAACATATATACAAACACCAATCAGTTGCGTTAGAAATAAGGTAATCAATATTGTTAGCATGAGTTCAGATTTATGTGAATTCAATGAACCCACATATGTAATGACTGGTGCTACAAATATATTTAGTGCTGATACGAGTGGTAATACAATTATGATAACAGGTGCTACAAGCTCTGATGATTATATTCATATTATTGATAGTGGAACCACATTTGATTTATCATTCGCATTTACTGGCAATGTGGAAACTTTCATTAATACTGATGCTTCATTTAAATATAACATTTATCGTTATACCCCAAATACTAACGTATTTACAACGCCAGCAATTTTTTCATCTGGCCCTATTGAGTGGTCAACCTTTAGCGCATCAACTGGGTTTACTGATAGTTTATTAGAAAGTGAATTTGTTGTTGATGGTCAATATATAATAAAAGGTAGTTACGAATTTACGTCTTGCACTGATTATTTATTTGAATTAGGTGATACCAAAGATACAACTTTACCATTGGTTGGGGATTATTATAATATATATAACTCTAATTTTGATAATTATTTTGCTTTAATAAGCAAAGCTATAAAACCAATTTTTAGTTCAACCCCAACAGACCCAACTAGTATAGGTACGTTAATTGTTGAATCAACAATATTTGATGGTGTTGATGTACCCGTAGTTGATGAAGTAACCACGGAAAATACATGGGTTGGAAATGTAATAGTGTCATTAAATGGTATTACATTAGCTGAAGATGAAGATTTTACTACCGTAGACGACACAATATTTTTTGGGGCACCGATAAGTTTAGATGACGTAGTAACTGTAGCGTATGTTAATAGTGGAACTGGCAATGGCCTTACTTCTGAATCATTTATTGTAACAGCACCAATAGCTTCGGGTGCAACCGATGGTGAGGGTACTAATATATATTATTACAATACTGACATAAATAAAATTGAGATTTATATGTTAACGGAACCAGTAATTTTTAATGATGTTATAGTAACACTTAACGGTGTTACATTAGCTAATGGAGTTGACTATTATCAATCAACGGCAAACCCTAAGAGGATAATACTTAATGGTCTTATATACGATACGGATGTAATGACTATTTCATATAATGCATATGCTGGTATTTCTGGAATTATTTATACTAACATTTTTGATATCTACTGGGGTGTAGACCCAGCACCAATAAATATCAATGGGTTATTTACCGCTTTGGTAGCAACTGACAATTCATTTTCTGCTGGAACTGTAGTATATAGTGCGACAACACCTTATGTTGCAAATGAGAGTACGTATTCAGTTAATATTAATTTAAGTGGTTATACTGGAACAACAGTGGTATATAAAGTAATAAACCAAAAAGACTTTACATTAATCAACGGTGATGTAATTTCAACAATAACAGATAGTGATATTATACCAATAACACTTCAATTATAAAAAAAATAAAATAATTTATTGATTTATTTATATTTATAAGTAAGATACATATACAACAGAAACGTTATGAGTTATATAATTAAAAGTACATCACCCTTTGCTAGTACAAAGTTAACCGAAACAGGTAGAGAAAAAATTGCCAGAGGACAATTAAATTTCACTAGTTGGTCTATTGGTGACTCTGAAATTAATTATGTTAGAGAAGGAGAAATTCAAGATGCAGTTATAACTGGCACTACCAGTAAAATACTAAGACCTAAAGATAAACAGCCTAATTTAAAATATTTTATTAGTAATTCTTCAGGTACAGCCGCATTTAATTTTGGTTCTGGCGATATTAGATGTATAAAAGCTACAGTGAATAATCAAGCCGCTGAAAGAGGATTTTTTAGTGGTACTTCGTTATATGACTATACAGCAATTACAGGTGAAACTATGTCAAATTATATTAGACTAGTTAGAGAATTACCAGCTACCACACTTGCTGGTGGTACTACATTAAATCTTGGAGCTTCTGATGCCGCTGTAGGTGATGTAATATTATTAAAAATAGGTTATTCTGATTTAACCAACGTAACCCCAACGGCACATTTATGGTTTAAAGTTCAAGCGACTGGTGCTACATCAGTAACAGTAGATAGAGTATTACCTACAATAGGTAGTGATGCAACAATGGCCATTGTTTATAAAGGTGGTGAATTAGATACTTTAGAAGCCCCACAAATTGCTTATTGGGATACAGGTACATTATCATTTGATGCTTCAGGTTGTACAACAACAATGATTGATGTCCCAATTTGGAATATGAACATTCCTTTTGCTGAAAATATTCTTGGAACACCAACAACTGGAACAACTGAAGAATTTAATCGTTATGGTTCATATGATTTAATGGGTGAAAAAAATAATTATTTATATCCATCAACAGATGCTTTCCTTAAATCAGTTGCAATTATACATTATTCAAATAAAACAATTTCAAACCTATATGGTGAGTTTTTACATATAGATGGTATAACAAAAAGCGTTAAATTACATTTACCTACTTTGATGTATCATAGAAGAGATGTATTTACTGGAACTACAGGTGGTGAAATGGGAATGACATTTATTGCTAGTGGTACTTCAGTATCAGTAGGTTCTAATGGTTTATCATATGTTCCATTAATAGAAGATGCGACTTATGTCACTGGCAGTACAGTAACTTCAGTTGGTAGAGTTTATCCAGATTTAAAAATAGTTGTTATAGACAACCCAGAAGTAGTTGCAGCAATTTCGTACAAATCAAATAGAAATTGGACGTTACCAGCGTTAAATTTAGCACTTACAAACGCAACATCAGGACCAACCAATGGTTTATTACCTGTTAATTCAACAATATATGTTACATATGCAGTAGATAATGAAAGTGGAAGTGGAATAACTCCAGCATTACCAAGTCAAAATTTTGCAACAATAACAAATACAACTACATCATCTAAAGACGTATCATTTAATATTGAAGCTACTGATTTATTTCCTTATATGCAAAGTGGTACAACAAGTGGTGGTTTTTATGCTGATACATTTAAAGTGATATATCAAATAACTACCGATGGTGCTAGACCTACATCTGGTAATTGGAAAGTGTTGGATTATACCACATCAGTTGTTGCTGGTGGTGGAATTATGAATCCAGCTGATTTAGAAACACAAAACCCACTAGCGGTTGTTTCAGGTGGAGATATATTACAATTAACAAAAACTAAAGATTTAACTGCACCAATTTATTCAGTTGTGAGTACGTTAACAATGCCAGATAAAACAACACCAGAGATATTACAATTTGGTGATGAAAGGTTCTTTTATGGAAATATAGAATCCTTTATAGGTGCAACAATTTTTAAAACAATTTTTAAAATCTCAATCAATGCTAGTGATTTTACTTCAACAACTAACCTCACTAGGGTTAGTGGTGTAAACCCACCTAATATAAGAGTTAGCGAAGTTGGTGTTTATAACTCTGATGGAGATTTAGTAATAATAAGTAAACTTAGTGTTCCAGTTGAACTAACACCAGGTAAGACAATGATTCTAGAATTATCAATGGATTTTTAAGATATGGGATTTATAGCAAGCGCACAGACAGTAACGATAACAGCCAAATTAACACCTTTTGGTAGACAACAACTATTAACCAATAGTAGTAGCATTATAACACAATTTAGTTTGGGCGATAGTGATGCTAATTATTATGGTACAGCAACTTTAGAAAGAGGTAAGGTACCATCATTAGCGGGTGAAGTAGGTAGTAATAATTTATTTAGCAATGGTGTTTATTCAGGTGTTGGAATAAAATCTCCAATTACAGTTAACTCTACTGGTGTTACAAAAAAGGCTGTTCAAGCTGGTTCTAGTTCTGTCATAATAACTCCTAAATTAATTGGATTAACAGCTCTTACAGATACATTTTTAACACAGTTAACTATTAATAGAACTTTAGGTGCTACTGATGGTAATACTAACCTATTTCATACATTCGGATTACCTATAACACAAGCTGATAAAAACAAATATACTACATTTGTTTCACCAACAGGTTATTTAGATACAGCAATTGCTGGGTTTAATAAAGATTCAGTGTTGGTGATTGCAATTGATAATTGTAGTTATGGTGAAATTTTGGATGGTAAAAATGTTAAAATTGAGATAGAATCTAGTGGTGCCACATCTTATACAGGATATACGACATTCCAAAAAAGTCTTACACCTTTAACAAGCGTTGATTCCCAAGTTAGAGAATTATTAGAGTTAGGTACAGCTATTGGTAATAACGTAGCATTTATATTCTCTGACCAAATACGAAGACCTAATGGTAATGCAGCTAAAAGTTGGGCTACTGGGTTTAATACGGTTAAACCATTTAGCACCAATAATAAAGAATTATTTAATGCTAAATCAGTTCCATCAACAAGTACAAATGTTGATGAAGCGATAGGTATCGCTTATCTAGATAGAGGTATTATTGTTATAACACATCCTGATATTGTAGGTGCTTACGTACCATCTGGAACAACGATAACATATAATAGCATTTCGAATGAAGTTGCTCAAAATATTACATGTATTGTTGAAAGAGGTGAATTCGCTTCAACAAATAATAGAACTTATACTACTGGTGAATCACTTAGAGTTACTGAAGTTGCGTTATATGATACATTTAATAATGTGATAGCATTTGCTAAAAGTAATGAGCATATTCTTATCGGTGCTAATCAATATATGGCATTAGGTGTTAGAATTTTAGTATAAAATATTTACTTATTTTTTTTATTTAGTATATTCCCTTATAAATTTATAATTATGAAGGAAAAACAAGAATTTATCCTTGGTTTAGACGTTTCAACAAAAACCATTGGTATTGCGTTATACGAGAATTTAGGTGAAAAAGGTAAATTAACTGCCTTGACTCACGTTACCCCTAAAATAAAACCACTACCACCTACAAAAACACAAGAATTATTTGAGAAATGTGATATTTTTGATGAACAATGTTTAGATAAATACAAAAGTTTTAATATCACAAGAGTAATAATTGAAGAACCTTTATTAAGGTCTAATAATGTGAATACAGTAGGAACGTTATTACGATTTAATGGTATGATTTCAAGAGCAGTTTATAAAAAATTAGGTGTTGTACCTGATTTTATTTCATCATTTGACTCTAGAAAATATGCCTTTCCTGAATTAATGGCTGTTAGAACTCATAATAAAAAGGGTGAAAAATATCCAGAAAAAGATATAGAAAAGAAAAGTAAATTAAAACAAACAACTCTTTTCGGGGCTTTCGATTGGGATGTTGATAAAAAAACAATTATTTGGGAAAAGGTTGCATATCTATATCCACAAATTACATGGCTATACAATAGGAATCAAGTATTGGCTAAAGAAAATTATGATATGAGTGATAGTGCTACATGTGTACTAGGGTTTATGAGTTTAATTGGTGAGTGGCCAATAGAAAAAAGATAAACGGCAACTAAATCGGCAATCATTGCCGATTTTTTTATTTTGTTTGGTTTTTAATTAAATTTTTAGTATATTTGCATAATGTCAATGATTGTAAATATATTAGAAAACTTCTTAGGAACCCCTCACTCGCATTATGAGAACAAATCTCAAGTGCAGTTTGACTGCCCTATGTGTTCTGCTGAGAAGAATAAATATGAAGGTGATGGTAAAGGTAATCTAGCAATCAACTACGAAAAAGGTGTTTATAAATGTTGGAATTGCTGGGAAAGAAATAATATGCATGGCTCTTTATTATATTTGATAAGAAAATATGGTAATAAACAACACCTTAAAGATTATTTGCTTATCGCACCTAAAATCATTAAAGATAGAAGTAAAGAAGAGAAAGATGATATTCTAATAGATGTAAAATTACCTGAATCTTTTAGAGCTTTTAGTGATAGCACTTCTTATAATACAAATCACAATGATGCATATCGCTATGTTAAGGGTAGAGGAATAGATAATAACATTCTCCATAAATTTAATATAGGTTATACTTGTGATGGTAAACATAAAGATAGAATTGTAATCCCTTCATACGATATTAACGGTGAATTAAATTATTATATTGCTAGGTCATTCAATAAGTGGAATAAAACCAAATATTTAAACCCAGAATCTGATGTTGAAGCCAAAAATAAGAATGAGATTATCTTCAATGAACATAAAGTTAATTGGGATTCAACAATTTATTTAGTGGAAGGTGCCTTCGACCATATCGTAACACCCAATTCAATACCTTTATTAGGTAAATTCATTTCAGATAAATTATTTCATGCGTTACAAACCAAAGCAATGGGTAAAGTTGTTATTGTATTAGATGGTGGTGCTGAGGAAAGAAAAGATATGATACTTTTATATAAAAAGTTAAATACTTTAAATCTATATAATAGAGTTAGAGTTGTTTATCTTGAAGATAAAATGGACTTATCATTAATTTATCAAAAACAAGGGCCTAGAGGTATTTTAAGGAATTTAAGACAGGCTGTGAAACTTAAAGAAAGTCGTCTTTAGAAACTATAATCATCAAATCCTTGATAATCTGAAGTACCAATGTTAAATGAATTCGATTGAAACTGTTTAATTGATATTAAGTTAACACCTTTACCTTTATTTTTTAATGTAATTTCTTTTTCATTAGGGTATTGCATATTATATTTGAAAGTCTCGATTACATCAATATCGTTTTTATTCGCTTTAACTGTTAAAATAAATGGTTGACCTTTACTGTTTAAATGTGGTTCGGTATAATGAGAACCATCTAAATCATTTTTACTAAGAACATAATGAGAACCTAATTGGATTGTGTTTAAATCATTTTTATTTTCTAAAAACACAACTCTATATAAAGTTAAAGTATTCGGTAATTTATTAAACATGTTAATTAGATTTTTAAGGTTTTCTTTATTAACATCTAAATCATCGTGAGCACCATATTTTAAAAACTCATTATAATTAATTCCCTCTTTAACCATACCAATTTCATATTCATCATCATCAACACCTTCGGTATTTGCATGATGATATGTTAATTCTTCATCCACATTATCACCCTTACCCATTATAAAATCTTCATAATACATTTGTAATTGTTTTTCGTTTTGAAAATATTTAACATCATCAGATGGGCTATAATTTACCATTTCCCTACCTTTTATGATAACACCGTCATACCCCATTTTTTGCATTTCACCTTCTATTGTAGAATTTTTAAAAAACGCTCTTTGGTCTGGAAATTTCCCAGTTGAATATTTCATGAATAAATTTCTTTGAGACCATATCTCCCATTCATTTAATGAGTTTACAACTAAAGGTGTTTTAGGTATAGCACCAATTAAGAAATATACAGTCCCGTATTCTTTAGCCAAAGCTCTATTCCCTAAAGGAGTGACATATAACCCTAACCCAAGCATTCCACCACCGCCATTTGCTTGTCCTACATTTTGGACACCTCTAATGGTTACGTTTTTACGTTTCCATTTTAAATACTCCCTGTGGTCATATTCAACTGCCTCATATATATTAAGTAATTTCATTCTACTTTTTCTATTAATTTAATACTATTCGGATTAAACATAATTATATGCTTCTCACCAACCCAATCACTAGGTGGGTCAACAACCAATCCATCATAACCTAATTTAGTCATACTTTTAAGATAACGAAGTGGTGTATGTTGATACCACCCATTTAAAATATTAAAGAATACCCCAGCTTCATCACCAGCTGAAAAAGCAGCTCTTAACGCTTTTTGAAGCCCTTTTTGTGGGTCTTCATCCCAATTTTGTGCTTCCATTTCCCATTCATCTGCATCTTCACCACTCATTTTCATAAGTGTTATAATTTCTTGTTTATTAACTTTATAAGAGGGTGTATCGGTTTCTATGAACCTACCAGTTAATTCAACCTTATATACATTCTTACCGAACATTCTAGCGTTTTCAAAACTTGTGGCGAAATAAATACCTGGCCCATGATGTTGTGTAACACCTTCACCATCTACGAAACTATCTGAAAACTTCTTTATATCATGGTCAGTACCATGATATGCAATAAACGTTTTGGATATTGATTCGGATAAAATATTTTCGTATAAGTTTCTTAATTTCATTATACTTTATTTAGCATAAATTTGGCGTTAGGAAATAAAACTATTTCCCCACTATCACCATTAGGTAAAACACATATAATTGCGTCATACCCTAACTTCATTAATTTTTTTGTTAAAGATTTCCCTTTAGATTTAAATTTATTTGATAATTCATTTTTATATTTAATTAAATTATTATCATTAACATTTATATATAAAGGGTTTTGTAAATAAGCCATTCCTACGGCATAATTTCCAGTTATTTCCCCATCAAAATCTTTTTCAGTAACATAAATTCCACTAGGTTCAACATCTTGACCAAAACGACTTCCCATATATGGAGCCTTTTCTAAATTTTTCATTATCTTTAGTTGAACTGATTCATTTAAAACACTTATATATAAATCGTTTAATTTCATTATACTTTAAATTGTCTATTGGTTGTTGAGAAATTCTTTTTTCTCATGATGGTTTTACTCATAAGTTGAATTTCATTTCTAGACTTATCAACACGTAAAACAAAAGGTACGTTTATATTATTATTTAAATCAATTATAACAGCTTCAGCTTCTTTATTATAATTCTTTAAACCTTGGCCATGTTTTTTGTATAAACGACTGAATGTATTTATCACTTCTTCACCTTCAATTTCTTCACCATTTCTAGGGTCATTGGCTCTATCCAAAAAATGATTGGAAAATTCAATGTCAATATTAAGACTCTTAAACAAATCATCTAAGTAATCTTCAATTTTCTTTAACCCAGAATTACTGATGTATTCATTCACTACGGATTCAAATATATTACTTAATTTCATAATAACCAATTCTTTTTAATAAATATTTGTTTTTATAGTAAAAATTTAGTATAATTGCGTAAAATGATAATATATGGTAAAAGAATTTGTTGGCCCAGTTTATTTGGAGCCAATTGAACATGTTTATATTCATAGACAAACAGGTAAACGTTATGGTTCAGTAACCCAAATGTTAGGCTCAATTGAGCATGAATTTGAAACTGAATTGGTTGCAGAAAGAATATCAATGCAGCGAGATGACGACCCTAAGAAGAATCCTGATTACCATGGTATGACCATGGAACAAATTTTAGATTATTGGCAATACTTGAATGATAGTGCCAACGAATACGGAACATATGTTCATGAAACAGTTGAAACGTATCTTTTAAAACAAAAATGGTGGTATCCAACAGATGAGTTGCAGAAAGCTGTTATAAAGGCGTATAATGAATTAGAAGTTGATGAAGGTAAGTGTGTATACCCAGAGCGAATTATGTTTTCGGAAAAATATAGTCTAGCGGGGACTGCCGATTTAAAAATTGATATTGATGATGAATGGTTTGATATTGGAGATTGGAAAGGGTTACCAATTGATACCCCAATATTCACTAATAATGGATGGAAAACTATGGGTAGTGTATCATATGGTGATAAAGTTTATGACATGGATGGTAATCTATGTGATATATTACATTTTTCTGGGGTAAAAAATAAAGATTGTTTTGAAATTGAATTTGATAATGGTGAAATAATTATCGCAGATTACGAACATAGATGGTTAATATCTTTTATGCGTGATGGTAATTTTACTGATAAAGTTATGACTACTGATGAACTATTCGACTATACCACTGAATTAAATAAAAGTAATAAAAGATGGTCGCATAAAATACCTAAAATTAAGATAACCAAACCGTTAAATAATCCGAATATCACATTACCCTTAGACCCTTATTTGTTAGGTGTATGGTTAGGTGATGGGCATAAAACTGACACCAAGATAACTAATATGAATAAAAAAATGTGGTTAGAATTGGAAAGACGTGGTTATGAATTAGGTGGTGATGTAAGCCAAGGTGGTTCTGGTAAAGCTCAAACTAGAACAGTTTTAAATGTGAGTAATATATTTAATGAATTAAATTTAATTCAAAATAAGCATATACCAGATATATTTTTAATGGCATCACATGAACAACGGCTTGATTTATTGCGTGGGTTTATGGATACCGATGGTCATTATAATTCATCACGTAAAAGATTTGTTATGTCAACAACTAGAGAGTGGCAAGCAAATGAATTTAATAAATTAGTATCATCATTAGGTATTAAAACAACAGTAATTAGGTATAAGAAAAAAGCTATGGGTAAAATTATTAATGTAATTGATATTTGTTTTAGTACTAACAATTTAAACCCATTTTTAACTAGAGATGATTTAAAAATTGAATATACTAAGATAAATAATAAAACGTTTAAAAATATTGTTTCAGTTAAAAAAGTGAAATCAGTACCAACTAGATGTATTGAAGTTGATAGCCCAAGTAGTACTTTTTTATATGGCTATAATTTTGGTGTAACACATAACACTAATAAAAGGTTTGAGTTTTATAGCCCATTTGGTCAAACACTTAAAAAACCTTTCAACCATTTACAACAATGTCATCATTCAACATATAGTTTACAGTTAAGTGTGTACGCTAAAATGTGTGAGGAAGAAACTGGAATGAAATGTAGACAAATATGGATAGGATATTGGAGTAGGGAAACTGAAAAGTTTACTAGAATCCCAATTACATATCTTAAACACGAAGCAACACAACTATTGGAGCTTCACAAATATAATAAAGAAATAGCTACTTAATTATGGTAAAGAAAATAATACATTGCGCTGATTATTGAGTTATTGTTTTAAATTTTTTATATTTTCTATCTAAACCTATATTATCATAATTTTTGTATATATACTCACCTAATTTAATAATTCCATCTTTATTGGTTATTCTTAAGTAAGATGAGGATGATTTTAAATTTTTATTTCTTTTTATTTTATAATTGATTTGTAATTCATCACATAAAGATTCGAAATAACCCCAATCTTGTTCATATGTTGACGCTAAAGCAAATTGTCTTAATGTTGAGCCTAATTTTGGTTTATAATAATAAAAACAACCATCACCATCAATTAACCCTCGAAACCAATAATGTTTTAATTTATTCATTCTAAGTCATTCATATTAAATAAATATGAAAAAAACATGAAAAAAACTTGTTAAAGTTTTAAAAATGTAGTATAATTGCCTTAAATATATAAAATATGGCAGTACTTAAGGTAATTCATTGCGCAGACATACATATCAGAACATTTAGAATGCATGAAGAGTATAAAGAAGCTTTTCAAAAGTTTATCGATGAAGTAAAAGATTACTGCAAAGACTTTGATTATGAAGAAATTAGAATTGCGGTAGTTGGTGATTTGGTTCACCAGAAAATTACAATATCCAATGAACAATTAATACTTAGTTGTTGGTTTCTTAATGAGTTATCAAAAATAGGTAAAGTTGTTATCGTTGCTGGTAACCATGACTTATTAGAAAACAACCGAGATAGGGTTGATAGTATTTCCCCAATGATTCAATTATTGGATAATGAAAATATAGCTTATTATAAAGAAAGTAAATGTTATACCGATGAAAACATTGTTTGGTGCAATTATTCGATTTTTGAAGAGAACTCTAGACCTGACATTGAGAGGTACGTAGTTGATAATCAACCAGATGAAGAAGTTACTTTTGTTGGGTTATATCATGCACCACTTGTTGGCGCATCTACCGATATTGGGTATGAGTTTAGTGAAGGTACAACGTTAGAGCATTTCGAAGGGTGTGATATGGTATTGTTAGGCGACATTCATAAAAGACAAGCGTTTGATTATAAAGGAACCCCAATAGCTTACCCATCATCACTTATTCAACAGAATTTTGGTGAAACGGTAAGTAAACATGGTTATTTAATTTGGGATGTTGAATCTAGAACGTATATTGAAAGGGATATAACAACAAGATACGGTTTTTATCAATTTAAAATAAAATCATTGGATGATATTGAAAACGAAAATGAAATTTTAACAAATGAATAAATTTTAACAAATAAATAAATTTTAACAAATAAATAAATTTTAACAAATGAATAAATGTGAAATTACTGAAAAATGGAAGAATCTAGGGTTTTTAGATGGGTTATCTTTATCTGATAAACAAAACTTTGAGTTAGCTCAAGCAATGGAATATGCGGCTAAAATTTTAATACGTGATGGTAAGAAATGTAATCGAAAATATAACGATAAAGTAGATATAATAACATTCCCAATATTGAGGTTATTGATAGATAAACATGAGATGAGTAAACCGTTTATTCTACATTTGTTAGAAAAACTTAAAAAATTAACTGAAAGTTCGGTTTATGATGGTATTGAAGATTTACATCCTAGTACTGGAGTAGACCCCGAAGTTGAATTAATAAGACTTTTTGTAGAATTACATTATGGAAAATAATATGCGCACAAAAAAAAGATTATGATGATTATATCTTTATCATAAATCAACGAGTTGATAAAATTAGAGGTTCAATAGCTACTTTACATGAATATGAATGGATTGCTAGATTAACTTACGAACAGTGGTTAAAATACTTAAAAGGTGATTTAAAAATTAATGACCCATTAGATGTTACTGATGTTATTCGTTCTAGAGAATTTAGATATTATTTTAATGTTGGTGAAATAGTGAAATTGGATTTTACGGTTATGACTAAAGAACAAAAAGAGTTTTATAAAGATTTAGAAGGTATGCATGCTGTTGTAACTAAATGTTGGTCTGATTTACATGCTTTTTCTTGTGGTTCTAGTTATGACCATGAATTAAGGTTTGAAAACGGTGTTGAATCACCTATAAAACCACTAAAATATTGCCCACATACATTTGAACCTCCTTTATGGCGTGTCCGAACTTATATGATAATAGGTGTAAGTGAAGATGAGAAGAAATACTATAAAAAAGAATTTGAAAATAGAACCCCAAATCAAAAACTTTGGTGGTACGTTACACCTAATAGTTGGTTAAATGATAAATAAAGAACTTTTAAAGGAAATAGAAGCGTATTGTGAACTTAACGAATTGGAAGTCCCTAAAACGCTAAATGAGGCACTTAGAAGCGGTTTTACGATACTTAAGTATGGAATGGGTCCGAATACAGCTAAACCTAAAGAAAGGGTCATAGAGGTCATTAAAGAGGTTATTAAAGAAGTGCCTGTCGAAGTAATAAAAGAGGTTGAAGTCATAAAGGAGGTTCCAGTTGATAGAATTGTGGAGATTATAAAAGAAATTGAAGTAATAAAGGAAGTGCCAGTTGATAGGGAAGTGATAAAAGAGGTCGCTGTTGATAGAGAAGTCATAAAAGAAGTCCCAGTAGAAAAAAGTATTAACATTAATGTTGATGGCCATAAAATAAGTTATATGGAATACATTGACCAATTGAATGTTACTATAAGTGAATTAGAAGTTAATAAAAAGAAAACATCCAAAGAATTATTGGATATTAATAATAAAGCTGATAACCTTCAAAAAGAATTATCAGACTATAAATCCAGATTAGATAAATGCCTTAAAGAGAAGGCATCTGGGTTAGATTTATACGGAGAATAATGAATAAAAAAATAGTAGTACCAGAGAATGCTAGAGTAAAAGTTTATTGGGATGATAGGCCTGAGAACTATTCTAGACAAGCTAAATTAAATGTAGGAAATTACTTTAGTAAAAAATATGGGATAAGTAAAAATAACATAAATGTAGTTTACAGACCTGTTAAAATTGGTAAAAATGGTGAAGTGATAGAAATTAGCGGTGCTGGAATTGAAAATATTCTAGATAGAAACTATCAACTTGAATTAATGAAAGAATGGTTTAAGCGTGAAAAGAAAACCATAGATTTTAACCGTATTATTGATTTAGATAAAAAAGTTAATGACGCACTAGATAATCAAAGTGAGATTATTAACAATAGGTCTTGGGAATTAAAATGGTTATTCATTGATAATTTCCTATGTTTCGGTGAAAAAAACTTCGTATCATTTGGCAGATTAAAAGGGCTTAATATTGTAACTTCAGAACCAGCAAATCAAGGTGGTAAATGCTTACGTGGTGATTCTAAAATTAAAATTAATTTTAGTGTTGATAAAATAATAGAAAAGTTAGGGTTTTTACCAGAAGAATTAAAGTAATTTAAGCAGCTCTTTACCTTTTTGATTAAATGGTTATATTTATTTATAAATATTTAATCATGGGTAAAGTTTATAGATTTAATGAAAATGAAATAAAAGATATTATTAAAATGTATGTGGAAGATTTTGAATCAACAAATAATGTCGCTAAAAAATATAAAGTTGATAGTAGTGTCATATCTAAAAGATTAATAGATAATAACATTATTTTAGCTAAAGGTTCTGCGTATTCTGAACAATATTGGTTAGATAGGGGTATGGATAAAACTGATATTAAAAATCATATTAAAACATTAAGACCAGTAAATAAAGAATATTGGTTAAAGTTAGGTTATACCGAAGAAGAAAGTATATTACAAATAGAAGGTCAAAAATTGGTTTCAGAAAGAGGTTGTGTTGCTAGGTATGGCAAAATTGAGGGTAAACGTATTTGGAAAGAAAGGGAAGATAAAAGAAGTAAAAATGGTAAAAAAGGCTCTACAAGTTTAGAATATTGGATTAATAAAGGGTATTCAGAAAAAGAGGCTAAAATTAAGCGAAGTGAAAGGCAAAAAACGTTTTCAAAAAAAAAATGTATCGAAAAATATGGTAAAAAAGAAGGTTTAATTATTTTTACTGAAAGACAATGTAAATGGCAAAAAACGTTATATAAAAATGGGAAATTAAAATCTGGGTATTCGGGTATTTCACAAGAATTATTTTTTGAAATAATTAAATATGTTGATGATACTAAATTATTAAATCAAATATTTTTTGCTGAAAAAGGTGGTGAGTATGTAATGGATAGTGAATATGGATTTTATAGGTTTGATTATGTAGACACCAAAAATAAAAAAATTGTTGAATATAATGGTGACCAATATCATGGGAACCCAAATAAATACATTGCTGAAGACACACCGCATCCATTTAGAAAAGATATAACAGCACAAGAAATGTGGGATAATGATAAACGAAAAATAGATTTGGCTAAAGAAAATGGGTTTGATGTATTAATAATTTGGGACTCGGAATATAGGTTAGGTAATAAACAAGATATAATAAATAAATGTATAAAATTTTTAAATTACAATAAATGATTAAAGAAATAGAGATAGGTAAATTAAACGATTTATTGAAAAAATACCCACAATTATTACCCAATGATTTCCAAGTTGATACACCATATGGTTTTCATGATATTGAATGGTGTGGTATAACTGAGGAAAATGCTGAAGTTTATCGATGTGAATTAGAGGATGGTAAATATGTTGAAGGGGCTGATTATCATAGATTAAAAAAAGAAGATGGTAAATTTACAACATTAAAGGGTATTGAAGTTGGAACTCCAATACAAATAATTGGGGGTAAAACATCTAATGTTAAATCCATTGAATTATTAGAAAAACGTGATACCTTATATGATATTCAAGTAGCAAAAGTTCAACAATATTATTCAAATGATATGGTATCACATAACACAACTTTCAGTGTTGACGCCATTAAATTTTTATTATTTGGTAGAACTACAAAGACTGATAAAAATGAGCAAATATTTAACACTTACACTGATAAAAATACGTTGGTAGTAAGAGGTATGTTTGAAATTGAAGGTCAAGAAACTATTATTGAACGTAAATTAAGTCGTAGTGCTAAAAAATCTGGTGGTTGGACTGTAGTTAATAAAGTTAATTATTATAAACTACTCCCTGATGGTGAAGAGGTTTTATTAAATGATGAAGATTCCAAAAAAACAAGTGAAGTAATAAAAGATAATATTGGTGATGAAACTGATTTTGATATCACTATATTAGCTACCGCTAGAAACTTAGAAGATTTAGTTGATGCCAAACCAACTGAAAGTGGTAGGTTGTTAACTAAATTTATTGGGTTAGAAGTTATTGAAAATAAAGAAATCATTGCCAAACAAATGAATTCAGATTTTAATAAGACTAAAAAGGGTAATCACTATAACGTAGTTTCCCTATTAACGGATAACACAACCAATGAAGAAAATATTAAATTATATTCTGACCATTTAAAAACCCATAAAGAAAATCTATCAGTTGTTGAAAGTACGATAGGTAAATTAGATAATGAGAAAGACCGTTTATTAAATAGTAAATTAAAAGTTGATGTTGAAATTTCTCAGTTAAATCCAGAAACGATTCAAACAGAAATTGACCGTATAACAGATAGGGGTTTAGAGTTTAAAGAAAGAATCAAAGAATATGAAGCTAAAATCAAAGAAATTGCAAATATTTCATATGATGAATATTTATACGATGAATTAGAGAAGAAAAGTAGAGATTTAACAATTAAGATTGGTGGGTTAGAAAATGATGTAGTACAATTTGGTAAGGTTATTGCTGATTTAGAGAATAGCGAAATTTGTCAAGCCTGTAAACGGCCATTAGATGATGTAGATAATTCACAATCAATAGCTGATTATAAAGCAAAGATTGGTAGTACTAGAGTCTCAATTGAAGCGTTAAAAATAGATTTGGCTGAAATCGATGGTTCTATATCTAAAATGAAGGAAAATAGAGAAATCGTAGATAGAAGAAATAGATTAGAACTGGAGAAAGATAAGGCTGAAGTTGAGATTGGTTCTTTAAGAAATAAAATGATGGATAAGAAAGCCGATTTGAAAAAATACAAGGCTAATGAAGAAGCTATCAAAACCAATATTAATATTGAGGCTGACATATCGGCAGTAAAAACCAACTTAATTGTTGAGAATAGACAAAAAGATGATGTAAATCAAAAAATTTATTCTACACAAACAGCAATTACAGCGGCTGAACAACAAATCATCATGAATGATAAGATGATTAAAACACTTAAGAAAGAAGAAGAAATTGAAAAGGTGTTTAAAGTTTATCTAGAGATGGTTGGTAAAAAAGGTATTAGTAAATTAGTCTTAAGGTCAGTTTTACCAATTATCAATTCGGAATTACATAGATTATTAGATGAAGTTTGTGATTTTGAAATTGAATTAGTTATAAATAGTAGAAATGAGGTTGAATATAATCTAATAAAAAGTGATGTGATTAAATCACTTAAATCTGGTAGTGGTTTAGAAAGAACTATAGCTAGTTTAGCATTAAGATGTGTATTAGGTAAGATATCACATTTACCAACACCAAATTTTATTACGTTTGATGAAGTGTTGGGTAAAGTTGCCGCAGTTAATATAGAAGCGTTAAAACCTATGTTTGAGAAAATTACGGACATGTTTGATATAGTATTTTTCATATCACACAATGATTTAGTTAGAGATTGGGGTGATAATGTGATAACAATTAAGAAAGTTAACGACATTTCATCGATTAAAGTATAAAAAACTTGTTTTACCAGGTAAATTATAGTATAATTGCACAAAAAATTAAATGAACGATAGAAAATATTGTATAGTGGTTTTAGATAACACGGCTGGTGTTGAAAAGGATTTGGGGTTAATAATCTCTAATCCTATTAATATTGTTAATAGTCAAAGTGAAACTGTTGCGATAGCTACATTTGAATCACCTTTAAGTCCAGCTAGGATTAAGAAGGCTTTGAATGTGGGTAATCGTAGAAGTTTCTTTGTGTTTGAGTTAAACGCTAAAACATGCTCAGCGCATGTTGACGAAGAAGACTTACATGTGTTTTTGTTTAGGGATTTGGATATTGAATCAGAGATAGTTATCGAAGATGAAAATAGGGAATTCCTTGAGGAATATAAAGTTGCCAATTTACCGTTTAAATACGATGAAGAAGCTTTATTAGCTCTAAACGAGGAAGAAAGAGAATTGTTGATAGATAAACTATTAAGTAATGCAAGAAACCTCACGAATAACCAAAAGAAGACTTTAAGTTTTCTAGCGAGTTTATAAATGAGTAATGAAAGAACACATAATAACGGATAGGAGTGATACGCTTACTAAATATTTTAAAGATATAAATAAATCAGATTTATTAACAGTTGAAGAAGAAACCAACATAGCTAATAGAATTCAAAATGGTGATAAAGAAGCTATTGATGAATTAGTTAAAGCAAATTTAAAATTTGTAATTAGTGTGGCTAAAGAATTTCAAGGGTTAGGATTACCGCTACCAGATTTGATTAGTGAAGGTAATTTAGGTTTAATGAAAGCTTCAACTAGATTTGACCCTACTAGGGGGTTTAGATTTATATCTTATGCTGTATATTGGATTAAACAATCCATAATGCAAAGCTTGAATGAAAATTCAAGAATGATTAGATTACCAGCTAATATTATCCATAAAATAGGTCAATTAAATAAAAAAACATCTGAAGAATTTTCAAAAGAAAAAGCTGAGGACGAAGAAACCGTATATCCAACTTGCGTATCATTAAACACAACATTAAATTCACAAATGGGTGAATCTTTTAGTACTGAGTTAAGTGATATGATAATTGATGATAGCGTTGATAAATTAGATGTTTTAGAACATGAAACTGAAAGATTAAAACGAGCCGTTAATAATACACTTAATTGTTTAGATGAACGTGAGCGTGGTATTATTGAATGTTACTTCGGGTTAAATACGCATTGTGAACCAATGACATTAGAAGCTATTGGTGATAGATATGATTTAACCAAAGAGAGAATTAGACAGATTAAAGAAAAGGCTATTAGACGCTTAAGACATAACAACATGGAGTTGTATTCTTTGATTAATTCATAAACTACCATATTTATATAAAAATAAAATTATGAAAATACATTTTGGATATTTAGTGGGGTTAGCAGCATTAGCAATAGGTGGTTGTGCGGCTTTTTTCTCAGTTTATGGAATAAGTCAATTATTTGCTGGGGCTTTTACAGCTGTAGTAATAATGGCATCGTCATTAGAATTTGGGAAACTAGTATTAGCTAGTCACCTACAAAGATATTGGAAAAAGATAAATAAGATAAGACGAACTTACCTATCAACTTTAGTTATATTTCTTATGATAATAACTTCAGCTGGTATTTACGGATTACTATCATCAGCATATCAAAAAACATACACGAGTTATACAATAATGGATAATGAGGTTTCTTTTTTAAAGCAAAAAGAAGAATTCTTTCAATCAGATATAGATAGATACGAAAAAGATATAGCTCAAATAAATGATAATATTGGTACTCTTTCAGGGGCTAAAGTATCTAGTTTACAATATAAGGATAAACAAAGTGGTGAAATTATAAACTCAATATCAACAACAGAGCTTAGGGTTGCTCAAGCTAGAATAGCTACAGAAGAAGCTAACAAAAAAGAATTAGAAGCTAAGCGAATTGTAGCGATTGATAGCCTTAATACATATAAAACTAAAATATTAATTTTACAGAATAATACAGATATTTCTGGTGAATTAGGGCCATTGATTTATTTAAAAGATTTAACAGGTTTACCTATGGATAAGGTTGTTAATTTTTTCATAATTTTATTGGTATTTGTATTTGACCCATTAGCAATTATGCTAGTGTTAGAAGCTAATAGAATATTTGAAGATAAACGAAATGAACGTGAAGGAAAAGAAAATAAACCTTCCGATACCATTACTTTGTCAACTGGCGAAGTTTTTGATGTTGTTAAAAAAAATGACGCTGTAAATGACGCTGTAAAGCAAGAACCTAAAGTAAGTATGTTGAGTAGTATGAGTAATTTATTTTCAAGAAAAGCAAAGGCACCTGAACCAGAAGTAAATGTTGAATCAGAAGTGAGGATTGAACCACCTAAAACGGTTGCAACACCAATCGGTGCTCGCACTGTTTTACAAAGTGGTTTTAGTACTGCAATTCCTGAACCTAAAATTACAGAGGCTGAGTCAGCACCTGAACCTGAGCCAGCATCACAACCTAAACCAGAAGTAGCTAAAACCCAAATAACTTCAGTTAAGCCAGATGGAATTAGTGATGAAGATATAAATAAGATTAGACAAAACCAAAATAGGAATTTTAGTAGAAGTATTCCAGCAAGACGTGGATATTAATAAAGAATATAGGTTAAAAGAGACTTCTTATTTTAAACAAAAATTTAGGAAAACCCAAATTGTGATTGGTAATACATCCAATAAGGGTATGACCCATTTTGATATTTGGAATAGAAAAATAAGTGGTAAATATAAAGGTACTAGTCCATATACAATAGGGTTAAATGGTATTGTATATGAACATTATGACCCAATTTATTATTCTTCATTCGTAAAAGATACAAATCTTGATAAAAAGATAATTTCCATTGTTTTAGAGAACGAAGGTTGGGTAACCAAGGATTTTAATAAAAAAAAGTATATTATGTGGGATGGGGATATTTATAATAGGATGGACCCATTAGTTGAACGTAAATGGAGAGGTAAATTACGATGGGCACCATATTCTGAAAAACAATTGGACAGTTTAGTATTATTATGTAATAAACTTACAGATGATTTTAAAATTCCGAAGGTTGTTTCTTCAGATAATATAATAATAAATGAAATTACATCTAAAGATGGTATATTTTATCGAGGTAATTACTCTAAAAATTTTTTAGACGTATCACCCGCATTTGATTTTAATTACTTAAAGACCAAAATAGAAGAATAATGGAAAGATTAGACGAACAAGATATCACTAAAAAAATGTTATCTACAATTAGAAAGAGAACTCTAATAAATGAAGCGAATAATTCAAATGCTGATGAAGAAGAATTAACTTCAGCTGAATTAAGTGAGCAACAAACCAATTTTAGGGATACTGTATCACCTAGAGTTAATTTTACAGGATTCAAAGTATATCCTAAGAATAAAAATGTAGTATTTTCAGGTAAATTTGAAAATATGGGTGGTTTAGAATGGGAATTCACATTAGAAGATACCAACGGGCTATACATTACAGCCAATAACGTACCATTCAGCGATGATACGATAGAAATGATTAAAAAACTTAAAGGTTTCTATGATAATTGGGCTGATGAATGGGCGCAAAAATTAGCTACCGAATATAATAGAGGTTCTGAAAGTGATGAACAAGTTCAAGAACCAGACGCAGTATAAAAATTATGGAAAAGTTTTTTAATTCGAAAATAGTAAGTACTATATTAATTGTAGTGGTGGTATTTTTTTTAGTAAGCTGGGCTATAAATAAATATTTAGACCTTAAAGCGGATTTGAGAATTGCAAAACAAAATGAGTCAGCATTAAAAGATAGTATTAGGGTTACCACAAATAAAATAGGTGATTTAGAATATTCTAAACAAATATTAGTGGCCAAAAATGCCAGTGACTTAAAAGCGTTAAATGGTGAATTAGCTAGTTTAGCTAGAAATTTTACAGGTAAAATTCATGAGTTAAGTAATTTAGTGGCAACTATTAAAGGAGATACAATAATAGTTGATAACACTTCATTGGTTAATTTACCTGGGAATACAAGTGGTTTTAAATGGGGTTATAGTGAAACATTTGATAGTGAGAACTCTAGAATGCTTGCTGGTATTACAAGATTTAAATATGATTCAATCACTAACTTTATACAACCATTAGAAACAACTATAACAACAGACGACATTAAATTTAATATTACACAAGGTCTTAGAACTACAAAAGATGGAAAGGTAGAAATGTTTGCATCATCTAGATATCCTAATTTTGGGGCTTCAGAACTTAACTCAGTTATTATAAGTCCATCAACACACCCAGCATTAAAGCAATTTACTAGAGAAAAAAGGTTTAAATTAGGGTTTTATGCTGGATATGGTGCGACAATTAATTTATCAACTTCTAGTGTAACAACTGGTCCGCAAATAGGGGCTGGTGCTACATACTCTTTATGGTAATAATTAATTTATTGGCAAAACATTAAAAAAACCCTCATACGAGGGTTTTTCTTATTATTTTCACTATTTATATAGTAAAGATATAAAGTAATTACATAATAAATCGATTTATGCAAAAAATAAGATTAACAGAAAGGCAACTCCTTATGCTTCAAAAACTTCAAGAGGATAAACCTAAAAATAGGGTTCTTAAAATCAATGAAAACCAATACAATAGGTTATTCAAAAGCGCATTCAATATAAATGATAAAGTAAGTAAAGGTGTTGATAAAGCTGGTTTAGATGAAGGGCCAAAAAAAGAAGTAGATTTGTCTAAATTTGCTCAAGAACTTATTGTATTCATCAAAGATATGTTATCTAGACCTGAAACAGCACCATTCTCTAAATATTGGTTGGAATTAGGGTTATCTAAGGATAAATTAATAAAAATGCTAGAAGATGAAGGTTTATTAACAATGACATTGGATGAAACTGATGGGGTTAATAAATATGTTAGTGAAAAACAAGGATTTAGAAGGAAAGTGAAAGAGTGTTACAAAAAAATAAACGAATTGGGTGATGCTGGATATCCAGCGGGGGCTGAATTTGATTCAAGCGCACCATGGAATCAAGAAGACCCTGAACCAGAAGCTGAAGTGGAGCAAGGTATAAAAGCCAATAAGGAAATTGTTAAACTTATTTATTATAGTGAGGACATGGATGGGTTATGTATCTTTAAAAAAGGTAACGATTTATTTGTAGTGACTTTAGAATCAATAATTACATTTAAAGGTGAAAAATTAAAACCATATTTAGATGGTGACCAAACATTTGAAACTGCTGATGGTGAAACCGCTAATAATTATATAAATGATAAATTAGCGCATAAACAAATTAAAGCGTTTAGTAAGAATGCACCAGAAGGTGAGCTTGCTTTGGTAACTCCAGAACTTAAACAAAAATTAATAGGGTGGTATGGTGAAGATAAAACTTTAGTTGGTATATTAAATGGTGTTAAAGAAACTACAGGTGCAGCTTCTAGTGGTGCTTATGTTGGTGCCGCATCAATGGGCCCTATTAAAAAAGATATGGGAAATAGCCCTGAAAAAGTTATGGGTGAGTTAATTAATGATGGAGTTGATGCTTCAGGTATTGCTGAATATCATTCACAAAGAAGCGGTGAAGAACCATTTGTAATTGATGATATTAAATGGGAGTATGTAAACGTAATTAATGATGGTAAGGTTGAACTTGGCGTATATAGATTTGGTCAAGATATATGTTATACATTTGATTGGTTTGATAAGAATGTTTTACATTCAATGGATGAAACCACTTCAACTGTTAGTGTTGGTGGCGATAGCGGAACTTTCGCATATGATGCGCCAGCTGGTGATGGGGCTGATTTCTGGACTGCTGGAAATAAAGAAAATAAAAAAGGGAGTAAAAACCCTAAAGGTATGCCAATTGTTAAAGGTGCTATCTTCACTGAAAACATTATTAAAGTAGGTCAAGTGTATAAAAATGGTATTGCTAGAAGAAAGGTAATAGATATTAAAAACTCTAATAACCCTTTATCTAAAAAAATCATAGTTGTTAAGCAATGGGGTGATAAACCATCACAAACCTTCAATATAGACCCTAAAGAATGGGGACATTGGGAGTTAATACATGAAAATAAAAAAAAAGTGTTAAAAATAACGGAAGCTCAATTAAAAAGACTTCTAGAAGCAAATAATCAAACTTCAACCGCATATCCTAATGGTGAAATGGTTGATATAGATGATTGCACTAAATTAAACAATAATAAAGTGGCACAAAATGGCGGGTGCAGTCAAGGGGCTGTAGATAATGTTGTTAAAACAACTAAAACAAAAGATTCAGTAGTTTCAGAAGGATTTAACCCTAATGTTGGTGCTGGAAGTGTTTATGCAATAGAAGTTAAACCTCATGGAGCTAGAATATTTTTGCAACAAGATAACGGACAAGTTGTCGTTACACATCATGATGATATCCCAGAGTTAATAAAAGCTTTAAAAAGCGTATATTAATGAATAACTGTATATTTATATAAAAGACTAATACAATGAGTAAACAAATAGTTAAACAAGAATTAGATAAATTGATTGCTGAAGCTGCTGCTGCTGTTTCTGGTGAGAAAGTTACCAAAAGAGCACAAAACGTTAGCAAGACCCAAAATAAAGCCTACTATAAAGATGTGGAAGGTAAAATGAAGGATTATGACAAAAATCTAAAACAAGAGGATGAAAACTCTATAAACCCAAATAAAAATAATTATGAAGGTTCTGAAAAAGAATACCATGACCAAATGGAAATTCGTAATGGTCAAGAAATGATTCAATATGATAGAGAGCCTAGTGAACAATTTAAAGATAGAGCTAAAAAATCTCTTGAAGGGGATTCTACTATGGGGAATAAAACCTATACTGGTAAAGAAAACGGTAACACTGAAGAAGTGTGGGGCGCATCTGGTGGAAAACATATTGGTAAAGAAATTGTTAAAGCGGCTAAAGCATCAGCTAAAAAACGTGCTGAAGGGACACCACAATTTAACTCATTTGGTGATGATATAGAAAATAAACCAAAAGGTACAAATGTGCCAGTAAAAAAAATAGCAACAGAAGGTATGAAAAGAATTAAATTTAAAAAACCATTTAATGGTGTTGGAAACGCTTTAAAACTTATCCCAGAAGCATTTAGAGTTGATAATAAACAATTTGAAATGACTGATGGTTCAGAAAGTTACAAAATTAAATGGCAAGGTTCATTAACTGAAGGTAGAGCTATTGTTTTAGAAGCTAATTCTTCTGATTTAATGAATGAAGGGTTTGCTAAAATAAAACATCTTATGGGATATAAATCTGAAAATACTTTAGGTACTCCAACAGCTAATGAAAGAATCAATGAAAATAATCGTATTAAAACGGGAATTAGTCAAGGTTTCACCAATAAGATTGAAGAAATTGATGAAAACTGCGAGGAAATTGAAGGTCAAGTAGCACCAACAGTAACTAAAGATAAAATGCCACATGCTAACGCAGAAGGTGATATGGTTATGGCTGAATATGGTGGTGGTGGATTACCATATGACACTGGATGGGATGATGAAGATGATTCAAATGAAAAACCATCTGAAGTAACGGATAAAAAATAAAAATATGAAAAGAGTAACATTTAAAAAAGAATTTACGAATATCAACGAAGCTTTAACTAAAGTTCCAAATCAATTAAAAGAAGATAAGAATATCTTTGAAATAACTGATGGGAATAAAATTATTAAAGTTAGATGGGAAGGTACTTTAGAAGAAGGTAAAGCGGTAGCTTTAATAACTAAAGACAAACATCTTATAAACGAAGAAGTTTCTAAGATGAAAAATCTTATGGGCTTCAAACCTGAAAACACTATTGGAACTCATAAAGGTGACGGTAGAGTAATGGAAAATGATAAGTTCAAAGAATTATTATCAATTTCTAAAAAAAAAAGATTAACCGAAGATTCAGGTAAAATTGCTTTAGTTGATGAATCTGAGATTTTGGATGAAGGTCTTAAAAGTATCATAGCTGGTGTTATGATGTTGGTAGGTGCTATGGCATCAGGCCAAGAAGTTCCACCACAAAAAGTAGATACAGTTAAAATGGAGCTTTCAAGGTTATCCCCAGAACAAAAAAGTGTTATTGGTGATAAATTAACCCCAGAACAAAAAGAACAAATTAAAACTAAAACTGGTATTGAATTCACTGATGAATACATGGATGATACTTTTGCTTGGGAACCTAAAAAAGACGCATTTAAACATCAATCGGCACCAAAACTATATTTAGGTAAGTATGGTGATATTAAAGCTGCTAAAGTGACTAATATTGGCTCTAATGGTAACGGTGGATATGTTTATACAGTTCAAGTATCAGGGCCATATGCAAAAGACGCATTTAATAATGTAAGAAGTTATTTAGGTAAAAATAATAAAAATTTAGATAATACGACAATAGAATTTGTTACTGACACTGGAAGTCCTTTTAATGGAAAAGAAATAGTTTATAATTAATATAAAAGCCCACTTAAGTGGGCTTTTATATTAATAGGATATTTATAATAAAAAAGGTTATGACTGATAACGTAAATAAATTAATAAAGCATATGTCTAGACCACTATCTCTATTACAGATAGAATTAGTATATGAAAGCAATCAAATTGTATATGAGAGAGCTGATTTATACCATGAATTTATATTAACTTTAGATGATTTAATTGAATCTACTTATTTAGGTCATGATATGATGGATGAACAAGAAAGGTTAAATCATTTCAAATGGTGTTGGAATAAGACGTGTGATTTAATTAACACCAATGTTATTAAATTTAATAAAAATGATGAAGCATATATTTATTTTTTAGATTTATACTTTGATACGTTTTATAATGAATCTTCCATCAGTTATCTTGATGTTAAAATGTATTGGGATTTCATATTCAATTATAAAATAGAAAAAACTCGTTCAGATATTGATAGATTCATAAAATTATATAAGATTTTTGAAAAATCCTATATAAATGCAATTTATTTGACATAAAAACAAGGTTTTCTATTTATTTATTCTTTTAATTTCATATATTAGTCGTATGAGATTAAAAAACATAGTTTTAACGGATTTAATTAATGAACGTTTAGTTGCTTACGAAGAACTAGAACGTGTCATGAATAGTAGAGATAGTATAGAGAATACCGTCAAAAAATCGAAACATTACTTAAGACAGATTGTTAGATTAAGTGCCATGATTGAAGAGTGGCAGCAAATAAACCAACCAGAAAGTCAAATCGACTTTGTTAAACTGGCTGACCAATTAACACAACAAAAAGATGGATAATTTAGATGAATTAAAAAATATGATAGACAATTTAGAGGTTGATTTACTTAAATTTTATAAAAAAGGAAATAAAGCAGCGTCAATAAGGGCTAGAAAAACTTTACAAAATATTAAGCAACAAGCCCAAGACATCAGGATGGATATATCACAAACTAGAAAATATAATAACTAATGATGATAGATGTTTTAAATAAAGTTTTATTGATGGTATTCATATTATCAATATTAAACGTATTATGGCATGCATTCTTCTTCATTCAAGCGTATGTAAAGACTGAAAAAGAGAATAGTAAATATATTGTGTCACCACGTAGTTTACTTATATTAGGTTTATCAATAGCCTATGTGATTGCGTCAATAATAACAGGAATTAATTTATAATAATGGGAAATATAAACGATAGAGTAAAAGAATTAAACCCTCATGTTTTAAGTATTAGATTTACTAACGGATTAACGGTAGTGGATTGTGCTTTTAAACCCAATTGGGCCATACCTAAATCAGATATCGTTGGTAATGAAACAACACCTGATAAACCTAACTATTACATGTTGTACCCATTAAATGAAAAAGTTGGTATAGATGAAATATTAGATTATGTGGCGTATGTGATTAATGTTAATATAGAAAGAGAGCTTAAAATTAAACTCTTACAAATTAAAATTACTGAATTGAAGAATATTTTCACCAAAAATTCATTAGAAAAGTGTAAATCAATTTTATTTACATTTAAAACTGATTTAGAAAGTGAGGAAGAGATTGATTTAAATGAAATGCCAATTTATAATGATAGACCAAGTGAGGGACCAAGTGAGGGTGTAAATAAGGGAATAAATGAGGGAATAAAGTCATCAGGTAAAATTGATGGTGATGTTCCTGTTCCTGAAGTAACAGAGATTTCACAACAAGAAATCCTTAAGGAAAAGCATAATATCAACCCAGCTACGGCTAAATTTAATAATGAAACATTTGAATTACCACCTAAAACAAAAGAGGGTAAAATAGTTGTTGAGGAATTTATTGAACCTGAAGTTGTTTGTAAGTGTAACCCTAATGACCTTAATCAAGTTTGTCCAGCTTGTATAGACTCAAAATATTAAGTTATGAAATTATTAGTAGTTTTATTATTTGCATATGGGATGTCCAACATAATGGTATTCTCATCAATTTTTGAAAAGTGGCGAAATTTTTGGACAAGAATATCACCTAATTTTTTTGGTGAGTTATTTACTTGCATGATTTGTTTACCATTTTGGGTAGGTATATTACTATCACTTTTTGTATTTTCAGTATCATCCACGTATTTAGATATTAATTCAACGATATTATCAGCTTTTGTTGATGCTTGTTTAACATCTGGTGGCGTATGGTTAATACATACATTACAAGAAAAGTTAGAAAAATGAAAAATTATTTTTATAATGAAATAAAAAAAGAAGAAAACGGAATTAAATTAGAAAGAAGAAAAACTGATTTAAGTAAGGAGGCGTTTATTCAAGAAATAAAAAATGGTTTAGGTGAACAAATTAAGGCAAACCCTAATAAGGCTATAATCAACACTAAGCCAAAGGAAAATATATTTAAAAGGTTTTTCAAAAAATTAATGCAGATATTTTAAGATGAAACATGATATGACATATGAAAAATTAATACAGAGTGTTTCTGAAATCGTTAATAATAATTTAATACATAAAGAGGGGTTGGAGCTAACGTATAAATTAAATACTCAAAATCATAAGAAATTAAGTGAACATTTCTTCTATAAAATTAACAGTGAAAATGATGATTATGAGTATGCTGAAGAATTTGAAGTTGAATTGGGAAATATAACAATAAAATTTATAATAAATGACGAAGTTTTATAAATGTGCGTTTTTCTCTTATTATATTGATAAGGGTATTAAATGGTTTAAAATTTTAGGTTTTAAATTATCATTTAAACACATCATAAATTATAAATTTAATACTGACAATCCTAAAGGTTTTATAATCGGTTGGTGGCTAATAACAATAAATGAAAAATGAAAATTTAAGTAATGACAGAAAAAAAAGAAGAAGAAATAGTTTTATCTAGCGAAGAAAAACAATTTATTGAAATGCAAAGAAAAGAGGGTGAATTATTAGAAGTGTTTAAAAAAGAGTATACTGATTTAGTTAATAAAACAGGGTTTGCTTGGACAATAGATGTGACTTCACCACTAAACAACCTTAAACTTACCATCGGTAGAGTACAAAGATAATAAAGTTTAGAAATTAATAAAAAACCATGGTAAAACATGGTTTTTTTTGTTTACTATTAATTTAATTTTTAGTATACTTGTTGTATAAATTAAATAATATGAAAATAGTAATAAAAGAAATGACGGAACTTGGTGATAAATTATTGGTTTACCAAACGACAGATACGAATCAACCAGTTAATTGCACTATCACTAATAAAGAAGATGTAAACGAAGTCATAGAATCAATTTCAAATAAAATAAAGTTAAGTGAGACATCACCAATTGTCATGTCATACGTACTATACCATAAATACATTAAACAAGATGGAATCACAGAATAAAGAACAACCACTAATATTAGTGACGTATATGGATAGAATGGTCTTATCCGACCACGAATCCATGCAAATAATTTCAGAAAATCTTAAAGCTGCTTTAGAAGCTAAAGGTGTTAATGCTGTTACACTATTTGTACCAACAGAAACACGAGAACGCATTGAATGCATCAACCCTGTTATCGCAACGGAAGAACAAATCATCAAAATAAATAAATTAATAGCTGACATCGAAAAAGCATTCGATATCAAACATGATTTAACTGAAGAAGATGAAGATTATGAAGGGAGTGCGGTAAAGCCTTTTAAAAGTGATGAAAGTTAAAAAACAAGTGGTTTTGGGTTTCCAGTTATTAATATTAACATTCACAATTTTGATAAGTTGTGGTACACGATGAAATATAACTCAACTATAAAATATAGCGGTAAAGTTTGGTCTCCAACTACTGATAATGGGACTTGGGTGGCTTATAGAAATGGAACGCCATTTATAACAGGTAATTCTTCATGGACTCAATCAATAGAAGATGATAATTTTAGAGAACAAGTGGAATGGGAATTAAACGCATTGGAAAAAGCTGATAAAATTGTGGTTTATATTGACCCTAAAACCAAATCACCAATCACACTTATGGAAATTGGCTTACATGCACATTCAAATAAAATGTGTGTTTGTTGTCCAGAAGGTTTCTATAGAAAGGGCAATATAGATGTTGTTTGTAATAAGTACAACATACCAATGGTGGACGATGTTGATGGGTTGGTTAAATTCATATTAGATGGAAAAGATTCAAATTGTGGGTAGCTAAAATTTTTAGTAAATTAAAAGATGTCTAAATTAGTTGAAGGTGAAGATTATTATTTAACACCTGAAGGTTATAAATGCTTTACAGAAGCTTACCATTTAAAAAGGGGTTATTGTTGCAAGAGTGGTTGCAAACATTGCCCTTACGATTATAATAAAAATGTAGAATAATGAACACTGAAGAACTAAAAAGAATAGCTGATAAGTGGGGTGCTACGGGTTTTTTATCTGGTATACATAAGGAATTAAGTAAATCTATTGCCGAATTATTTGAATGTGAAGCTTCTTATTTATTAACTGACAACTATTATTATGTTTATATGGTTGAATGTTCAGATGGTACAATATACACAGGAATCGCTAGGGACGTTTCTAAGCGCATTTCAGTACATAATAAAGGCAAAGGAGCTAAATACACTAAAACACGCTTACCAGTGACCTTAAAATGGCAGAAACTGTGTAGAGATAGGTCTATGGCAAGTAAATATGAATATAGAATCAAAAAACTGTCTAGAAAACAGAAATTAAAATTAATAGAAGAATATGGAAAATGAATTTAAGGTATTTTCAGGGTCATCGTTTACCCTTACAAGTGATTATACACACTATAAAATTAATGTGAATAATATTAAAACTATTGATGACGTTAAGCTTATTTTAAGTTATTTAGATATGACCTACTCACCAAAATCAAAAGAAGATTTTGAGAAGATGAAACATTTGTTAATAATTAATTAATAAAAATTTTGGTTTTTATCGATAAAATACGTATATTTGCTGTCTAACCGTAAATTATATCGATGAAAAACAAAGATTTTGATAAATTTAAGTATTTACTTAGGACTTCTTATATCCATAATAAAAAATATAATAATATACCTGAATCTAGGTATACTAACGCTTGGGGTTTAATACTAATACCTTTAATTATTTTTATAAGTATTATATATTATACTTTTAAGGTCTGGTTGTAGTTCTCCAAATTTTGGTATAATCCCAACCAGTTTTTTCGTGGATTAATTCATAATAATCACCAGCCATCTTTTTATTAGCGGTACCCATAAAAAATAGATTTTTTATCTTATTATCTTTAGCGGCTTTTGATAGAGCATGATGAAGTCGTTGCGCATCCCGTTTACATTTACAAATTACCATATCAAATTGGTCTTCAACATGAATAAGTAATTTATTATTTACAACAACCACTTGTTTGGTTTTTTTAGGGTCACCCATACCAACCATAAGTAATTGTATAATATCTATGATAGTTTTTCTATCATTTCGTTTATCATAACCATAAACCCAGAATTCTTCTTCAACATCATAACTAGAATCATGTAATACAGTCCAAATACCAAAAATAGGTTTTTCATAGACTAATTTACCCATTCTATCTCTAATTAATCTAGGTTCATCAGTTTCATCATAATCTTTAACAACATATATTTTATATTCTACAGGTATGATGCCGTTATAATTGATATATTCTTTTCTAAATAGTACATTGTTTTCCATTTTAATTTTATTAAAATTAAGGAAAGACGTTTGCTCTTTTTTACATTTATGAAGGGTTTTTTTATATTCCCCGTTTCTAGTTAAGATTACACGATATAGCATATGTTAAATATAAAGATAATATTTTAATAGTAAAGACTTGGTTTATAGGTTTTTTTTTAGTATATTTGCACATAAATGTAACTTATGAGTAAAGACTTATATAAAATTCTGGAAATTGATAAAAATGCCAGCGAAAGTGATATTAAAAAAGCTTATCGTACTATGGCAAAAAAATACCATCCAGATAAGAATCCAGATAATAAAGAAGCTGAGCAAAAATTCAAAGACGTTGCTGAAGCTTATGAAGTATTGAGTGACCCTAATAAAAAAGCTAGGTATGATTCGATGGGTTATGATGCGTATAATGGTGGCCCTACTCAAAACCATGCGAATCCCCATGATATGTTTGCAAATTTCTTCAACTCTATGCGAGAGCAACAAGAAAATGAACAACTTAAAAGGCAACACACCATTATTCAAAAAATAGCTTTGACTATGGAAGAAGTTTATCATGGTGTGACCAAGAAATTTAAATATAAAAGGTCAGTTAAATGCGGTACTTGTAATGGTAAAGGTGGTGAGAATATAGTTAGATGTGAAGCGTGTAACGGGCAAGGCGTTCAATATAGAATTATACAAACTCAACTTGGTAGAATGCAAGAAACCATTTCATGTAATTCATGTAGTGGTCGAGGGTTTAAAATTGGTAAGACATGTAATTCATGTAGTGGTCAGGGTCTCGTTAGAGTAGATGAAATTTTAGAAGTTAAAATACCTCATAGTGTAATGCCTAACCAACATATAGTATCCCGTAATAAAGGTCATTATTATGCCGATAGAAGTGGTGAACGTTATGGTGATATGGTAATGTTAGTTGAAATAAATCAAGATAAGTACACAATTATTGAAGATTATGGTTTGATGTCTAAAGTTGATATACCATATGAAGTAATGGTATTGGGCGGTGAATTTACCTTTGATTCGGTAGATGGTTCTAAGGTAAAGGTACCAGTTTCTAAATTAAGTGATATAGGTCATAAATTAAAATTAAAGGGTAAAGGATTGAAAAACCCTAATCAAAGTGTAAGAGGGGACCAATACATTATGCTTGATTTAAAATTCCCTACAGAAATTACAGAAGAAGAAGAAAAATTACTTAATGAATTAAAAAAATTAAAGGGATAGCTTGTTTATTCCCTTTTTTTTTAGTTATATTGCATATAAATTAATAAAAATAGATATTATGGCAAAATGGGGAGAACCTTCAGATGAAACTTTTAAAAAAGTCACAGATGTGTTAATTAGTACTGGGTTAGAAAACTTAGTAGACACTAAAATAATTTTAAATGATGACCAAAAAAAGGTTATAGTGGTTCAAAAAGAATCGGCAGTTAATAAATTCGCTTATGGTTATGATTTAAAACTAACCATAAATGAAATAATTTTTGATGGATTAACAGATATTCAACAAGTACAAATTATTGAAGAAGCGTTGGCTGGTACTTGGTATGATTTCGATAACGATAAGTTAGTTGTTAATGCACCTGATAAAGTTTACAGGTCATTCATTGAAAAATATGGGTGGGATGAAACTGAAAAATTACGTGAGTCAGTTAAATCTTTATATGATAAAGAAAAAAATAACGGTGAAGACCCTAACGTAGATACTGAGTAATATATGGGATTAGATTTTTATAGTGAATTTAAAGATTATGCTATAAAGCATATGGGGATAAGTAGTATGCAATTACATTATTGGGAAAAAACTCAGAATAATATTTATGGTAATTGTATGGTCACGGGTAGTATGACACCTATGGTATTAGAGGAAAGACCAATTAGGGTAAGCCAAATGTCAGTATTTGACAGACTTATGATGGATAGAATACTTTGGTTAGCTGGACCTGTTAATGATTTAATGAGCACAACAGTTCAAGCTCAACTTCTATTTTTAGAAAGCGTTGATAAAAATAAAGATATTACGATTTATGTAGATTCACCAGGTGGAAGCGTTAAGTCAGGATTATCAATGATTGATAACATGATGTTATGTGAAGCTGATATTAGAACAGTAAATACTGGTATGGCCGCTTCAATGGGTTCATTGTTGTTAGGTGCTGGAACTAAAGGTAAACGTAGTACGTTAAGATTTAGTAGAGTGATGTTACATCAAGTATCATCAGGTTATGAAGGTAATATTCAAGACATAGAAATTTCATTTCAAGAATCAAAAAAATACAATAAAACATTATTTGATTTATTAGGTGGTTTTTGTGATAAAGACCCTAAAAAAGTCATGGAAGATGCTAGTCGAGATTTATGGATGAATGCTGAAGAAGCCTTAACTTATGGAATAGTAGATGAAATAATTACTAAGAAATAATGAACAAGATAAATATTGTAAATAAAAGTAACCACGCCCCAACCGATAGAGATTTCTATGTAGGTCGGGGTTCGGCTTTTGGCAACCCTTTTACCAGTCAAAAAATAGAAAGGACTAAAGCTGAATTTCAAGCAAGTAGTAGGGAAGAAGCTATTGAAAAATATGAGACTTACTTAGAAGTGCAATTAAGATTAAAACAAAGAAATGTCATCAATGGGCTTGAGAAAATGGTGGAGATGTTGAAAGAAGGTGATATTAATTTAGTATGTTATTGTGCACCAAAGAGATGTCATGCTGAAGTTATAAAAAATAAAGTGATGGGGATGTTACTTAAAAATTTAATGCCAGAATAATTTGGTGTTTTAAAAAAATCTGTATATTTAAATTATACAAACGTTCTTTAACATAATGGGGGGTGACTGGATTTGACCAGATTTGACGGAAATTTACAGCATGTAGTGTTAGATTGGAAACACTTTAAATACACTATCAAATTTTTTAAACGGCAATATTTTAAATATTGAAGAAAATATCTTTGCTAACGCTACTTGTGGTGTTGCTGGGGAGGTTGTTTTAGCCTAAATTAAAACAATGGTGGTAATCCACTAAAAACTCGACTCTGATGTGTTACGAGTGAACCGAAAAACACATTAATCCTCTCTTTATCGGATTTAAATTGGTATTGACATATTTTTTGTTATTTTTTTTAGTAAAAATTTAACTAAACATGTAGACGTACTTTAATGTACTTTTGGGACTGGGTTTCGAATACCCACACCTCCAGGCTATCGAATTAACTCACTTGCACGTAGTGATAGCCGCACATTTCAATTGGAATGACTAAGAAGTTAATAAATTGTGGAGATTTACTGTTTTACGTGGAGATAAATATATTTATAAGTATGGAAATAAAAAATAATTATCAAAGACCACAATTAAATGTAATTTGTTCCACTTGCGGAATATCTTTTAAAAAAGATGGTTCTGAAGTTAGACGTAATGATAAAATAGGTAGAAATAACTATTGTTCATTAAAGTGTTCGGGTAAAAATAATAATAAACATCTTACAAGTAGTGTTACCTAACTAATGAGTATAACTTATAGATTTTATTAAAAAAGCCACAAGATATTGTGGCTTTTTTGCGTTATAATAATATTTATTATAAAAACATTATTATGAGAATATTTAAAGATTTTAAGGACATGCTTAGCTCTGATGATAGTAGCAAAATGTCAAGTAAGAGAGTAATAACATTTATGGCATTTTTATGCGTAACTGCTGCGTTTATCAGTAATTTATATTTTGATTTGACAGTAGATGATAACATGTATAACGGTATGATTCAAATCGTTTGGGCTGGATTAGGAGTAGTGGTAGGTGAGCATTTATTAAAGAAAAAAAATGCTGACCCTAATTCATAAATAGTTAGACAATTAACTTCTCTTAATAGTCACACTAGGTTTTATAGTAGTGTTAGGTGTTGTCACCACTCTAGGAGTTGGTGGCATTACTGTTGTTGTTGTTTTTTTACATCCGCACATAATATATTGGTTTTATTAATAAATATACGAATAAAACTAAAATGTTAAAGAGTTTTATTTACTTTTTTAAAAAAAAACATAATTTAAATTATGTTTAGAACTAATTTTTTAATAGTAGATGAAGAGTGGAATTTAATTACCGAATATAAAAGTAGGGTTAAACCAGATGTTGGTGAATTTATATTCTTACAACCTAAATATTATAAGGTATTAAATGTTGTCCACACTTTTAAAGTATTACCAATCACTAGAAATATAACAGTAGTTGTGAAGGAATGGAAAAATTTTAAATAAAATTTTGAAAAAAACCTTTATTTTTCTAAAAAAAGTTATATATTTGCAGTGTAGGATGTTGAATTCGATTAAATTCAATGATGTTTTTTTTAAGGGCGTGGTATTTACCACGCCCTTTTTTGCTTTTATAAAGTATTTATAATAAAACTTAATATGAAAAAATTATCTAAGATATATGAAGGTATTTTAAGGGAGTTCAAGAAAGACGGTGATGTTGATTATGAAATGTATGAAAGATATGAAAATTATTCATTAAGAATTTTACAGTTATTCTTAGAACAAAATAATGAGGATTACACAGCTAACATGCCTTGGTGATTAATTCCATATCCAAGATTAAAAAAAATATGGGAAGATTGGGCTAAATTCGGATTTGTTAGAGATGAAAAAGGGTTAGAAGAAATTTGCGACGTAATGGAATCAAATACACTTAAAATTTCAGTTATAACAATGTTAGCTGGTCATACATCTGATAGTCCAGATGATTATTATGAAGATGCTTTTGGATATCACATAGAGGGTGTAATTCAAAAATTCTATCAAAATCAACCAAGACCAGAAGATAACTATCATAGTAACGACCCAAACCAATTAGAGTTTAATTGGGGGCACCCTGATGGTAAGAAAAAAGAACCAGTTAAAAAATCTAACGTTCAAATTATTGATGACCCTTATTTAGAAAATCTTTTAATTGATGTAGACCCAAAATCAGTTAGTTATGAAGACCTTAAAAAAATGTTGATGGATGAATTAATCAATAAATTCCTTTGGTATTACATTGATGACCCAGCAATAGGTCAACCAAGACTTAGCGATTATGGATTAAAACCGTTAGTTGATTTAACGTCACAATTAAGAAGTACTTATGATTCAGCTGAAAAAGTAGTTATAGTAGATAAAATGCTAAATGTGGTACATCAAAGGTCAGATTTAGCATCATGGTATGTGAGAGGTGGCTCAAACGCATTAAGCGACTTATCATCTTCACCTAGTGAAAGAGAAACACAAGAATAAAATGAATAAAAAAAGAATACAACCGAAATTTACTGATATGACCGAGGAAGAAATAAACGCTTGGTTAGAAAAAATGAAGTATCTTGAAGGTGATAGTAAAAATACATATGCAACCAAACAAATCAGAGATGGTAGGGGTTGGATATTTTAAAATGTTAAAAAATGTTAAAATAAATAATGTCAGTTTTTTATTTAAATATTTGTGTAAGTTTTAAGGTTGTTTATCAAAAAGCTGTTACTGCAAGATGTGCCTAACCTGAAAAAGTGGTTTGTAGAAATATGCAAAGGAAACATAGGGGAGTATTGAGTTGACCCCTCACATCACTCAACTTTAAAACTGTAATGGGATTATAGCTCAGGGGTAGAGTGATGACCTCTAAAACCAAAAGTCGTGGGTTCGAATCCCACTAGTCCCTCTAAAATATTAAAATAAAGTAAAATGAAAGACACTTAGATTAAAAACAACAAATTAATAATAATCACTAGACGTGATTTATCAATTGGTATTCAGGCAGTTCAGGCTGGCCATTGTTCATGCTATGGATGGTGGAAGATGACATCACGCATTATGATTCGCTAGAGGTTCTGCTGAAAGCGGATAACGATGCCAACGTTATCAATAGGTATAGAGATACCATAGAACTGGTTCTGCCTTTCTTAAAGTTCTAATACCAAAAAGAGATAATTGTAAAAAATTGTCTCTTTTTTTTGTTTATTACATTTATTATTAGTATATTTGCAGAGAGTAAGTTGTAATAATAAAAGATTAATAAATCAAACAATTGAATTAGTAAAGGTTTTATAGGATTTCCCTTTCTTTTATTTACAAAATTATGTTTTAAGAATTAGATTATGGAAAATAAAGGGTGGAAAGATGTTAGAGAAATACCAGCCAGCGGTAAACGCAAATGGCATGGCGGTGCTTATACATTAGCTTTCGTATATTCAAATAAAGGTAACTTCCTTTTAAAAGGTTATGGAGCTGAAATTAGAGAATATTTACAAGACTTAAAAAGTAAGGGTTATAAATATATACTTAATGAAACTCTATGGCATACAGATAGTTGGACAGGTGAGAAAAACTTTAGAAGTATATGGTCAGTATCAAGTCAAAGTACTTATATAGATGAACCAGAACCAAAATCTAGATATAGAAAAGAGGATAAATTCAAATGGGTTATTAAACGGTTTGGTGAACACGGTGAAGATACTAAAACACTAAAATTTAAAAGGCTCCCAAATAAGTGGGTACCTGAATATGATACAATAATATATTAATGTGTAAAGTGGGTTACTATAAAAAGCTTAATTGCCCCAGTAGTTCGGATAGTGAGAAAAACTAGACTGCATAATTACTCCGACAAAAATCTGAACTACAACACATTATTATATATTTATAAAATATGGAAAATAAATTAAAACTTTCCGAAATATTTCAGGAAGAACCTATAGTTGTTTATCATGGTACATTAACCAAATTTGTTGATTCAATTAAAAAAAATGGATTAACTCATAAAAATTATTATGAACCAAAATGGTTTATGGTTTCTACTGATATTGAAAGTGCTTTATATCATGCAACACCAGATGAGGGTGAAACTGCCTCAGTTATTGAGTTTAAAGTTCCTCTAACTAATGATAAATGGTATGGTTATCCTTATTTTTGGCCACCCTATAAAAGAGATGGTAATTCTATGTGGTTTGCATTAAAACAACCATTAGATGGTAATCTAATCAATAAAGTACACAACGTACCTTATGCAACCTTTATTAAACAAAAATATAAGGGATATTAAATATGGAAAATAGAAAAATATTTGTTTGCAGTTGTCATTCACTAGAACACCAATTTGCGTTTTGGTATGACGAAGAATATAATGAGCTTTATTTTGAACCACACTTACATGATAATTCTTGGCCTTGGTATAAAATATTTTGGCAAAGGTTAAGATATGTATTTGGAAACAAATCAAGATTTGGTGCTTGGGATGAAGTAATAATCAAACCAGAAGATGCTAAACAAATAATTGAATACTTAAATAAAATAAGTGAGAATTAAAAAGAAGAACATATTATTTGAAGAAAGGGTTAAATCTAACATGGCCGTACCCAATGAGGTTAAGCAACTTCATTCTTTATTTGTAAAGAATGGGTTTCAACTTTATATCGTTGGTGGTGCTGTGCGTGATACCCTTATGGGTAAACCAATCAAAGATTATGACTTAGCAACTGATGCTCCACCAGAAACGGTTGAGAAGATGTTGAAAAGTGCTGAAATTAGAACTATTGGAACTGGCGCAGCATTCGGGGTTATTAACGCATATGTAAATGATGAAGAATACGAGATTGCCACATTTAGGTCTGACGGATTTGATAGTGATGAAGATGAATTAAAAAAATTTAAGGATTATTTGAAATCCTTAAATAATGGTTCTTTTGAAAAGTTTGAAAATAATTTAATGAAATAGCGACTTTTAGACTTATTTCTCATATTTATTAATATGAGAAAAGGTTATATATATGAATTAGTTTGTCCTATTACGAATGAATGTAGGTATATAGGGCAAACAATACAAGAATTAAATAAAAGGTTATATAAGCATAAATATTGTATGCGAAATAACCCTAGTCATAAAAATAGTTGGTTAATCAAATTATCTAATGAATCTTCATTAGATAATTTGATTATAAAATTAATTGAAGAATGTGATAGTGATATTTTAAATGAACGTGAAATTTATTGGATTGAAAAATATCAAAATGAAGGTTATCAGCTAACTAATATGACTGAAGGTGGTAATTGTGGTTCTAGAGGTTATAAACATACTAAAGAAGCCATTAAGAAGATTGCCGAAGCTGGGAAAAGAGTTGGTTATAAACATACTAAAGAAGCGAAAAAAAAGATATCAAATTCATTACTAGGTAAGAGAGGTAGGAATACTGGAAACAAACATTCAATAGAAACCAAAAAAAAGATATCTGAAAGTAAGAAGGGAATTGTGAGTTGGAATGCACAACCAGTTTTACAATTAGATAAAGAAGATAAAATAATAAACGAGTGGAGAAGTGCTAAATATGCCGCTGAACAACTTAGTTTGAGTCAAGGTAATATTTGGGCGGTTACTAATGGTGATAGAAAAAGTTGTGGTGGATATAAATGGATTTTAAAAAAATGAATAAATTGAAAAGAAAAGTTGGAGATAAAGTTACTTTGAATGATAAATTTGGTAATGATGAAGGAAAAGAAGCAATAATTAACTCAATAGAAACTTCTAAAAATGGTAGAGAGTGGTATCGACTAACTTATAAAGGTAAATTAGACCCATGGAATTGGTGTGATTCAGATTTTAAAAATTAATATGAAAACTTGGAAAGATATAGCTAAAAAAACAGTACCTAATGAATTTAATACATTCATGAAGGGTAAAGGCAGAAGACCTGATTCTGTAATATTTTCTGATATTGAAACTGATGTTAAAAGACGTGATTTAACAATCAATGCATTATTCTACGATATTTCAACAAAAGAGATAGTAGATTTAGTTGGTGGCATAAAAGACATTAATAATGGTGTTGTAAGGACCGTAGGAGACGCTGGAGAGCGTTTTGGGGAAGATAGACTAAGAATCCTTAGAGCAATTAGATTTGCGGGTAGAACGGGTTCTAAATTAGACCCAGCAATTGATAAGTCATTAAGACAAGATAATTCATTAGAAGGTATTTCTGGTGAACGTATTATGGATGAGTTTGTTAAAGGTATCAAATCAGCGAAATCAACTAAATATTTTTTATCATTAATTGATAAATATAATTTATTTGATTGGATTTTTAAAGGTATTTCACCAATTAACAAACAATTCATTGAGTCTAATGACCCAATATTAGTTATAGCGGTATTACTAAAGGATGTATCATATGATACTATCAGTAAACAATTGAATGCGCTTAAGTATTCATCCAATCAAATAAAACCAATAGTATTTATGGTAGCTTATTACCAATATTTCTCTAAAGATACTTTTTATACGTTGAAAAAAATGTATAATACTTTTGAGGCAAATGGTAATACGTTTTTATCATTCATAGAGCTTATGGGTGGTAACACTGAAATTGCACGTAAGTTTATCAATTATCAGCTATCAATTACTGGTGATATGGTAAAACAAAAATACGGAATGAAAGATGGTCCTGAATTAGGGGCTAAGATAAAAGAGTTAGAAACTCAACAGTTTTTTAAAATATAATTTTCTATGTTCATTGGTAATAAATGGTATGTGTATTTATTGCACATACCCTTTTTTTGTTAAAAACTTGTTTATATCATTTATCTTGTGTTATATTGTGCAAAATATAAAATCATGAAAAAAGAATTTTATGAAAACATCCCAATAGTTGATATTACAACGGTATCTAAAGATGAAATGAAAATGGAACCATATATTGAAACGTACACTGGATTAAGAGTATATTTTAATGACATACATAAAGATATAATATCGATACACGACATAGCACATTCATTATCTCAAATATGTAGATTTACTGGACATACAAAAGAATTTTATAGCGTAGCACAACATTCAGTATTGGTTGCGGATGCACAAACTACGTTACCAGAAAAAAGAGCTGGGTTATTACATGATGCTACTGAAACTTATGTGAATGACTTACCAAGCCCATTAAAAGCTTGCACAGATTTGGGTGATTATAAAAATTTAGAAAATAGATTTCACCATGTCATCAATCAAAAATATAAAGTTAATGATGGAATGACACCTAACATAAAGAAAGCTGATTTAGCAGCTTTATTCACTGAAAAGAGGGATGTTCTAAACAAACCTAGTGATTGGGGTTGGGGTTATGATATCATACCATTTGACGATATAATAATACCTTTAGGTCCTAAAGAAGCAAAAGCTTTATTCATTAAACGTTTTATAGAATTATTTCCAACTGAAGCAAAAAAAGAAGGTTTAATATAAGGTTATACGATATTTATTATTATGAAGAATATTTTAAGAATTGTCATAATAATAATATTAGTTTTTATAGGTCTAAAATTAATCTTTCCAAGTAAATACGGAGATAAATTAAAAGAGGTGTCTTTTGATAAAGATGCCAACATAATTATAAATTTTACCGATAATAAATCTTTAGATACCATATACCATGTAGGGTTAGAAGTTTTAGGTATTAAAGGAAAAAAATTTGTTATTCGTGAAATTCAAGATAATGTAAAAACAGGGTATAAAGATGAATTAATTCTTATTGGTTCAGTTGTTAAGTATAAGGAATATTATTTGATTTATACCAAATTAACCAACAATAAAAAGATGATAGATATTGCTTCTCATGAATTAATACATGTTAAACAATATATGGATAATCGATTAGAAGTAACACCTAAAAACCTTAGATGGGAAAACAAATTTTATACATTACCTCTTACAGTAAGCTATGAAGACGCACCATGGGAAATTGAAGCTTTTGATAAAGCTAAGGAATTTAAAGATTTAATGTATAATTCTTTATTAGTAAAAAAATAATTATTGTACAGCAGCAGTCGCTAATCCTTTATCTTTATGACCTAATTTAAGTACTTGCAAATCTTTATCAGTATATTCAACACCATCAATCACTAATAGAACTAATTTATCTTTTGAATATTTAGCTTTACTTATTAATTCACCATTGATATAATGTTTCCATTCGCCATCACGAAGTAATTCACCTTTAACTAGAATATAAAAACCAGTTTGGTATATATCATCATTAATTGAGTTTTCAGTATAAGCAAAATAGTTATCTGAAATTTGTTTTAGCTTATCTTTTGATTGTCCGTTTACTACAGAGATGTAGCAAAATAATGCGATAATTGTAATAATAATTCTTTTCATAATTAGTTCCTTTTTAAATAAATATGCAATGTTAACTTAATGTTACGTAATTGTTAAGGTAATTATACTAAATTTTTTTTATAAAAGCAAGGAAATTTTAATAAAAATTTGTTTATACCACATATTTTTAATATCTTTACGTAAAATATATGTATGAAAAATATAAAAATGAAACTTTTGAAGGTAACTTTATTAATTATGTTTGGTTGGGTAATTGGATTAATCATTTCAATAAAGGGAATTTCAAGGGATAATGATAATCTAATTATCAATTGTACTAACCAAAAATATTTAGACACTATAATTCATTCTGGGTTAAATATGTTAGAGATAAAAAAAGCTCGAATTATAATTTCAGATATCCCAAGTTATTTTAAACCTAACAATGATGCGAAAGAACCGATAGTAGGTAATACTCTAGGTTATATTACGCATATTTCAGGTAATTACTATTCAATTCGTATTATTAAAGCAGATAAAAATGAGTCTATTAGAATTCTATCCCATGAATTAGTTCATTTATACCAATATCACCATAAGCTGTTAATTAATAACGATGATTATTATGTTTGGGGATATGATACTATATATAAACCAACAAGTTACACTTATTTTGATAGACCTTGGGAAGTCCAAGCTAGAAGAGCTGGCGATATGTTAGAATATTTATTGAAAACTAATTAAATTTCTTTAAAATAGAGTTTTCAACGCTAATTTAAATATTTATAAAGGTGAGCGTAAAACCCACCCATCGGAACGTGGGTGGGTAGTTCACTACGTAAGTTAATGTATTTGGATTTAATTTGCAATATGAAAATGAAAAATACGTTAATTTAATTTCACAATATTTCATTCATAATTAATTAAAAATCAATTAGTTAAAAAATAATTAAAAAAAAAAGTGCAAAAAAACTTGTTTTATATTGAAACATTATGTATATTTGCACTATATATTAATAACAAGACGGGTGAATACCCTAAAAAATTAGAAAATGCAAGCAATAAGTATTATACATATTATGAGTTCGATAAATTGGAGACGTAATTCTTCAGTAGTGTCAGGTATGTCTATACTTAATAGTGGAAATTGGTTTGGTTAACAAATTAATAAAACAAAAAGATAAGATGAAAATCCTGACAGAAATGTCAGGATTTTTTTTTTAATATGGTATCTGTAGCAGAATTGGTAAGTAGTACCCTTATCGGGGAACATGCACTAGATTGTGGCTCTAGAGGATGCGGATTCGAGTTCCGTCTGATACCCAAAGGTTTCAATTGTACCTTAAACAATTAAATGGTGTGCGTAGCTTAACTGGTTAAAGCACTAGATTGTGAGTCTAGGGGATGTGATTTCGAATATCATCGTACACCCAAAATGGTCGTGGTCGGGATGACCCCACTTCAGAGGTGAAGTGAATACATGTTTGGTTAGGGTTCGAGTCCCTTTCACTGACCCAAGTAATTGAGAGTAATATCAATGTTCATTGACATATTGGAAGTAAATTAACGCAACTCATAATCAAGGGGTTGCGTACACACAGGTCAGGCTATGGTAGCCAAACGCTCTCCAAAAGCGTAGGACAGAATTCGATTTTCTGGGCTTGTGCGAAGTGAGTGTCGTCCACGAGATGTACGCCCTAACATTCATTGATTTGTTCGGTGACAGCCTCGGAATAGGATGTTGAGTAGGGAACGACAAATACAGATATAGTGTCAATGGCTAACACAACGGGTTCCAACCCCGTAAATCTGGGTTCGAATCCTAGTATCTGTGCAAATACGGATATAGTTCAATGATAGAATGGCCCCAGCGAAGGGGTTGATGGGTTCCTAGGTTTTGGTTTGATTCCCCCTGTCCGTGCAAATTGTGATGATTCTCAGATAGCTATATGGAGAGACATATTTGAATATGGTGGTTCGAAACCACACATCGCATCAACTACTAACTTATACCGAAAAGTATGTAAAGTATCTTGTATATAATATTTACTATACAAATATGTGTTAGACTAGGAGAGGTGGCAGAGTGGTCGAATGCGGCAGTCTTGAAAACTGTTGACCCCTTTCGGGGTCCGTGGGTTCGAATCCCACCCTCTCCACCAGATGTACGTTTTTTGTACTTTACATTATTTTCCCATATTTATATACATGGGAAGAAAACAAAAAAAGTATCATTATATTTATAAGACCGTAAATACATTGAGCGGTAGATATTACATTGGGATGCATTCAACTGATGATTTGAATGATGGTTATCTTGGTAGTGGAATTAGATTGAGAAGAGCAATTAATAAGCATGGCAAGGAAAATTTTAAAAGAGAAATATTGGAATTTTGTGAATCAAGAGAGTTATTAAAAGAGCGAGAAATTGAAATTGTTAATTTGAATGAGATAGCCAAGGTTGGATGTATGAATTTGAAAGTTGGTGGTTATGGTGGGTTTATTAGTGATGAACACCAGAAATTTCGTTCAGAATGTGCAAATAAAGCTTTAAAAGAAAAAAGGGAAAGGGATAAAGACTTCAATAAAGAATGGTTAAAAAAGATGAAAGAGGGGGTTCAAAAAGCTATGGATAGTGGTAAAATGACTAACATTAAAGATAATTATGATTGGACTGGTAAAACTCATAAAGAAGAAACGAAAAAGAAAATGAGCAAACCTAAGAATAAAGGTGATAGTAACTCCCAATTTGGGTCTTGTTGGATAACTAATGAAAAAATGAATAAGAAAATAAATCGAGATGACGTTATACCAGAAGGTTGGCGATTAGGTCGAGTAATGAAAAGTATCATTGGAAGGTGATACCTAAACAGTGTGATAATATCGATTAAAGCGCACAGTTTTGTAATATAGCTCAGCGGTCAGAGCAGCCTCCTGATGTGGGGAAAGTCGATGGTTCGAATCCATCTATTACAACAAACCATCGCAAGATATAGTTGCAACATTTATTGATAATGGTCTAGAACGTTATCTTTAGATATATCAAACGATGGTCCGATGTAGCTCAGTGGTTAGAGCATCCCCCTCAGAAGGGGAAGGTCGGGGGTTCAAATCCCTCTGTCGGAACAAAGTATCATCGGAAGGTGATACCTAAACAGTGTGATAATTACGTATAAAGCGCACAGTTTTTGCGAGATAACTCAGAGAGTAGAGTGGCCCCGTGCAAGGGGAGAGTCGGGGGTTCAAGTCCCTCTCTCGCTACTAATATTGCGGTGTAGTCAGTAGATGGAAGCTTGCGAGGCTCATAACCTCGTGCCGAAAGGCCCCACGGGTTCGAGTCCCGTTGCCGCTACTAAATTGCGTTAAAGTGTAAAGGTTGCATTTCGACCAATAACGTTAAATAATATGAACTTTTACATAATTCTTTATATTTATATAAAAAGTTTAAATTATGGAATGTTTAGTGTGCGAGTTAAAATTGGGTAAGGGTAGAAGAAAATTCTGTTCAGATGATTGTAGAAAACAAAATAGAATTTTACAATATAAAAAAACTGGTAATCCTAATTCTTATTCAAGACAAGTGTCTAAACATAGGTTTCGTAAATTTAATCTTATTGAGTTACGTAATAATAAAGGGTGTGAAGAATGTGGTTATATTAAAAATATAAGTGCGTTAGATTTTCATCACTTAGTTCCAAAAGAAAAAGATTTTACGTTAGATGCTAGAAATTTAGCTAATAGGGGTTGGGAAGAAATTTTAGTCGAATTTAGTAAATGTAAAATTCTTTGTGCTAACTGCCATAGAGAAGAACATAACCCAGATTTAAATTTTAAGGATAGGATTAAATTTGATGAAATTGGTGAAAAAATAAAAAAAGAATCTAAATGTGTGGAATGTAATGTGAAAATTCATAATACCGCAAGTAGATGTAAAAAATGTTTTGACATGTCAAGACGAAAAAATGATAGACCAAGTAATGTAATATTGCTTGAAGATATTAAAGAATTAGGGTATAGTGGTACTGGTAGAAAATATGGTGTTAGTGATAATACTATAAGAAAATGGGTTAAAAACTCATAAACTCTACGGGGTGGTTCGAATCCACGATACGCTACTTTGGAAGTTTAGTAAGTTTTTCCTTAAAAACAACTTACAAATTATATATCGATAAGTAATTGCCTTGATGGTTGGCTGTAAATAAATTATCATTATGGGTGAGTAGCTCAGTGGGCCAGAGCGGTTGATTGTTAATCAAAGGGCCTTTATAGGTTTACGTGGGTTCGAATCCCACCTTGCCCTCAAATCTTAATAATTATGGAAAAATGTAGTTAAAGAATTGGTTCAAAATTTAAGAGCCAGTGGGATTAACGTCACATATTATGATAATCCAAGTAAAGAAAAGATTGAACGTATTAATAAACGTTTGGTAGAATTAAGAAAAAGAAATTCCTTTTAGTCCCTGAAGAAATTCAAACTTTAAGGTGCAATCTTCAATAGCTCAGTTGGTTAGAGCTAAAATTCTTCTCTCGTATAAAGGTTATTACGGGTGACTGTTAATCACTTTATCTAGGTTCGAGTCCTAGGGGAAGAGAGTTGTCGATATTAATCCACTTCCACGTAGTGACAACTGGTAATAGATGAATTCATCTAGCTAGGAGGTTAATAAACGTTCATTAAGTATCTTGGTGATTATATCAAGATACTTTTGGGATGTCTTAGGTTTAACATAAGTTTGGCTACTTGTATCGATAATACATAAATCAATCTTTAAATCATGACAGGCTTTTGATTTAGATATATCATTCTCTTGAATCTTTTGTAATTTATTGTTACCATATATAGGTTCATAATGAAAGATACCATTGTTTTAGAGTTGTTAAATTCTTCTTGGGTATATAATGGTTTCATAAAGTTATTTATTTATAAATATGTTAACATTTATAAAAGACGTTTTCGAGTCCTAGGGGAAGAGCAAAATGGAAGGGTGACAGAGTGGTAATTGTGCCAGTTTGCTAAACTGAGGCTGGGCGTGAAAACCCACGAGGGTTCGATTCCCTCTCCTTCCGCAATTATAATGGAAAATATTCTACTAAAAACACGTTATAGTGGAAAATATTTGTAAATTATTATAAATTTTACCGTTATAACGGAAAAAATTCTATAAAAAGTGCATTATAATGGTAAAAAATGCAAATTATTGCACTTAAATACCATTATAACAGTATAAAGTGCAACTTATTGCACTTAACGATGTATAATATCTCATTCATAGATATTAATATTATAAAATAGTGAATGTCATTCAAATTGCCTCCGTAGCACAACTGAATAGTGCAACACCCTTCTAAGGTGTCGGTTATAGGTTTGAATCCTATCGGGGGTACAAATTATGTTTCATAGTCGAATAGTAAGTTTTAACCTGTCATAGGTGATATGAAACATAACAAAATGGGGTATAACCAGCATGCCTGATACGCATGACCAAGGTAGCGGTTGAAAACGAGGGTTCGAATCCCTCCGCCCCAACAAAATGCTGGTGTAGCGGTGGGAGCTTATATCTCCTATACCCGTAGAGGTTCTTGAGATAGCATCAAACAAGGGTTCGAACCCCTTCTCCAGTACAAACGGGTCCATATCGGCTCTGGCTCATAACCAGTTGAAACCGTAATTGGTCACATGTGGGTTCGATTCCCTCTGGGCCCACTTTATTAAATTTGTTGATATTTATATAAAAACAATATAAATATGGCAAATTTAAAAATTTCTGAAGAAGAATTTAAAACAGCAGCTGACTTAATCGGTTGTGAAGTAGCAGTTATAAAAGCTGTTGCAAAGATTGAAAGTAACGGAAGCGGTTTCAATGCAGATGGTACCCCAAAAACACTTTTTGAGGGACATTGGTTTCATAAATTAACAGATGGTAAGTACTCAAACGATTCTAGATATGAATCTATTTCATACGCAAAATGGACTCGTAAGTGGTATGGCAATCAAATAGTTGAAAAACAAAGATTAGATTTAGCTGGTTCTTTGGATAGAGATGCAGCGTTACAATCAGCAAGTTGGGGGGCATTTCAAATTATGGGATTCAATTATAAGTTATGTGGATTTAATACAGTTCAAGAATTCATTAATGCAATGTATAAAGGTGAGGGTACGCAATTATTAGCTTTTATAAATTTCGTTAAATCTAAAAAATTAGATGATGAATTACGTGATAAAGATTGGGCCAAATTCGCTTACTACTACAATGGTTCAGGTTATGCAATAAATAAGTATGACGAGAAAATGAAAGCGGCTTACATAAAATTTAAAGCTGAAGAGGTGGAAGAATTAAAAAAAAAGTAAAAGCGAAAGCTGAAGCTTTAATTATTGTTAAACCAAATGTTAATTGGATTAAAAAATTCTGGGAATCAATATATAATTGGAAAAGATAGAAATATAAGTGGAATCAAAAATTAGATAGAATAGTAAATTTTGATGATAATAAAAATAATTCAATCAGAATTCTATACCTGTTAAAATAAAAAGATAAAAATACTTTGTTTTTTAAAAAACATTTCGTATATTTGCATCATGAGAATAAAAGAAGATTGTCAAGTAATTTATTTGGATAAGGATGATTTAACAGCACATGGAGCTATTATGGTCTTTGATGACGTAGGTCTTTTTGATTTTATATTCACAACTAAAAGCCCTATCTTGAAGGCTGATATAGTTATCTTCAAAAATAATGGTAAATACAGAGTATTAAAAAGTAGATATTAAAATGATAATAATTAAATACGTAACTTTAAAAAAACATGAGCGATTTTAGGTACACCTAAAATTAATCATGAATGAAAAAAGTAAAACAAAGTAAAAAAAGATGGGCTTGGACTGAGGCGCAAATAAGAAGATATTGGTCAAGAGGTAGTTGGTATACACCACCAAGTTGGTTTAGAGAAAATTATCATAGAGCTAACAGGGCATATGAAAGAGCTAAAATAAACAAAATTTTAAATGGTCATATCGATGAGGATTCTTACATAGGAACCAAATATCACCCTAGTAGTGCTAAATGGGACTGGACATGAGCATCCATCGAAACCGAGCCAAATTTAATAAGGCTTTAACCAGTATGGAATATACTAGGTTAATGAAAATGGAAAATGTTTATTGCATAATCTGTGTAAAAAGAGCTGGTAATTATAACGCATCATGTCACCCATCAGTATTCAACCCTAGAGGTTGGAGGTGGCGTAGAAAAAGAAATTGGAAAAATAAAAGAAAAACACAATGGAAAAATTAATAGATAACACTTCATAGGATTCAATTGCGACAAGTAATTGAAGAGTATGAATGCCAAATTAAGAATATGGAGAGTAGTGCCTACCAGTAAGACTGGTGCCAAAGCTCCCTACTTCTTTGTAGAAACAGAGAAGTTCGAATTGGAAGACGCAGTGATAGAAGCTAATAATTTGATAGAAGCTAATAATTTAGCTAAACAAAACTGCACTTTATCTAGGTTTGATAACTGGAATTTTTCCGTTACCAAAGAAAGGTTTAGAAGAGATGTTTTAGGAAGATACTGGAAGTATCACCAATAAAATGTCAGACTGGGTGGGGCAAACCAGCTAAAAAACCCCCGATATTAAACAGGTAATATTCCTGAGTAAGTGTGGCGGTGAAACATCTACCATAAGTGTATATACAAATACTCCACTCTCAGGGTCTGTTTTTTTTATAAAACGGAGTGTAAAACCCATTCATCGCAAAGCGTGAATGGGATGTAAGCGACAAAAAGATTTGACTTTTAAAAATAAAGTCGTATATTTTTATTAACTCTGGTTGTGGTATGCAATCGGAGTATAAACAAAAACAAGTGGAGGTGTTGACATTGGTCGAGTCAATGAAACCCAACCCATCGGCTCTGCCGTGGGTGGGTAGTTCACATAGTCCAGATAAAGTTCATACCCACACTTAAATTGGGATAGTTATAGGAATACACCATAGGCTCATATCCAGTGGCAAGGCGGTTCGACTCCGCTTATCCCAACAAACACTTTTCAAAATTATTTTATATTTATATAAAAACATATTATGGAAAAGTTTATGAAATATTGGCAATTGATTGTAGGTGTACTTGGCGGTACATTAATAGCTGTGTTTGGATGGTTTTATACCCAAGGTCAACAAAGCAAAGAGTACGAAGGTAGAACATTTGATACCCCAGAACAAAAAGTTTATACAGTTAAAAAAGTAGAAAATTTACCAAGTCCAAAAGAAGAATGGCAAAAATATTATTTAGATAGTATAAATAATGTTAGTGCAATTAAATCTAGAAAGGTGAGGGATTCTTTAATGATAGTAGAAAGAAAAGCTAGAGAATATACAGATTCAATTAATTTATTAAATGCCGACCAGTTGTATCAAACAAAAGAAGAAGTAAAACAAATAAAAAGCGTTTTACAACGATTAGAAAATAGAAGTAATTAATTGCGCTTCCCAACGACAGTTTACGGTATTTATTGATTATAGGTGATTTAGATTTATACTATTGCGATGAAGGAAAATAAACGGACTTGTAGTTTAATTGGAAAAATCTGGCTTTCCTAAAGCTAAGACCTCAGTTCGACTCTGGGCGAGTTCACAACTCTAGATTCAGGTTCGAAGCCTGATGGAGTCACTAATATTAACAAAGTTTTTATGAAGAAAAAAATTTTCTATAGGGTGGGTAATATTACCACTAATCAGGGGTTATGGTATAATATAGATGGTGAGTTCACAGGTCTTATTCATAAAGAATTTAATTTTTGTAGAAATAATCTATTACCGATGCCATTTGATGAAAACATTATTGGTTATTTATCGTGTACTGATACATTAGAAAATTTATTTGAATGGTTTCCAAAAGAGGATATCGTTAGATTAGAAGAACATGGGTATTATCTTAGGGTTTATGAGTCAAAAGATTATAAATTTTACAATAACCATTGGATATTTAATTAATATAATGCAAAACTAATAAAAACGATTCCAATGGAATTACTTAAAACAAATTAATGAAATATGTACGAATATAAAGCAAAAATAACATCAGTTTATGATGGTGATACAGTTACAGCTGAAATAGACTTAGGGTTTAATGTAAAGATAACTGAAAAAATTAGATTACTTAGAATCAACACACCAGAAATACGTGGCGCAGAGCGTGAACTTGGTTTAATAACTAGAGATAGGCTTAGAGAATTAATTCTAGATAAGGATGTGGCGATTCACACAATTAAAGATAAACAAGGTAAATATGGTAGGTATTTGGGTGAGATATTTTTAAGTACTGATGTGGAAACTATAAACATTAATGATTTGCTAGTAACTGAAGGGTTAGCTGAATATAAAGAATATTAAAACGTATGGTTGACCACAATACCTTAATTGTGGTAAATGGCGGCATAGCCGAGGGGGTCTTTATAAAATAAATGCGGGTGTAGCCCCGTTGGTTTTCTAAACCGATAAGGGTAGCGGAGCTGAAAACGTGGGTTCGAATCCCACTGTCGTTACATATTTATTATTAAATAATTTACTTCCAAAAATGGCGATGTATTCCCCTAGTCTTCGAAACTAGAGAAGGATTTTAAAAATGGCGGTGTAACCGAGGTGGTCTTCGAAACCATTAAACGTAATTGGAGTTGTAAATAAGAGTTCGAATCTCTTGGCCGTCACAATAGTTATATCGAGTGCCTTAAACCGAATGTTAATCACAACTATTTATGGCTCTATAGCATAGCGGATAATGCCACTGGTTACGAACCAGTAGAGCGGGGGTTCGAATCCCTCTAGGGTCACTACAATAAACCAGCAATGGGGTTCGAATCCCTCTAGAATCACTATGGCACATTTATTGGTATATTATTACTACTATGAGAACACTTAGAGCACTTTTAGTAATATTATTACTACTATGAAAACACTTAGAGCACTTTTAGTAATATTAACAATTAGTATGATGACTTCATGTGCATCATTTCAATTGGCTACCGAACCAGTTAATGTAACCTATGGTTTTGGTTATTATGATTATAACGCAATTCATAGTTTATATATAACAAACCCATATTATTTTTACGATAATTATTATTTCGACCAATATGGTGTTAGAAGGTATTATTACAATCACCCATATTTTGTGAGGTATTGTAATACAAGGAATTTTACCCCCAACCATCATTATTATATTAATAACTCACATAAAAAAGCTTATGTGAATAGTAGAAGAACAACCATTAATAGAGATATTCCCGTTAGAAGAGTAAATAATAACAACTCAGCTATTAGACAACAAAACTCAACAGTTAGAAGAAATACACCTATTAATAATAATTACACAACACGAAATACTAATATTAACACAACACGAAATACTAATATTAACACAACACGAAATACTAATATTAGTACACCTACGAGAAACGCTGTTAATCGTAGTACAGCACCTAGGGCTAATATTCGTACAGCACCTACGGCTAGTAATCGTCCAACATCAGTCAGACGAAAAAATTAGTAAAAAAAATGAAGAACTACTTGGTAGTTCTTTTTTTTTGTCGTATATTTGCGGATAAGTCTATATTTATTAATATCATGGATACAGCAATATTTAAAAAAATTAACGGAGTTATGGCGATATTATGTTCTAAATGTGGTAGGGTTGTTAAAACCGAGCCAGATTTTAACATAATAGAGAAGTATGCGTTAGAGGGAGAGATTACTTTATCTCCTGAATATTGCCCTAAGCATCAATATATTGATATGGTTGGGAACGACAAGAAAATGGAGAAACTTAGACTAGGAATTAAAGAAAAACTTAGAGAAGCTATTATGAAGAAAAATATATTAAATGTACCAATAACTAGACCAAACCAAGAATTGATTATTATGAGAGGAATTCCAGGTTCTGGTGCTTCTGATAAAGAAGAGTAATTTATTTTGAGGGAATTACGTGATTTTGGAATTATTAACATATTTATGATAAAAGAATATGGAAAAATATATTAGAAATTGCCCAAAATGTAACTCAGAAATCCATTATAGTACAAAATATGTAAGAATTAACGCTGAAAAAAATAATAATGTTTGTAGAAGTTGTGCTTCATCTGGCGAAAATAATGCGATGTATGGTATGAAAGGTGATAAAAATCCTTTCTTTGGCCAAAAGCATAGTGAAGAAACAAAAAAGCGTCAATCTAAAATTAAAATTGGTAAGACTCATTCTGATAAAACTAAAGAAAAGTTATCTAAATTATCAAAAGGTGTTAATAATGGTATGTATGGTAAATCATTTTATAATGTATGGGTTGATAAATTTGGTAAAAGTAAAGCTGATGATAAACTTAGTAAATATAAAAATAAGCAAAGTTTATTAAATAGTGGTGAAAATAATAATATGTATGGTAAACCGTCACCTAAAGGTTCTGGTAATGGTTGGTCTGGTTGGTATAAAGGTTGGTTTTTTAGGTCGTTAAATGAATTAACTTTTATGGTTAATGTGATTGAAAGGTTTGGTTTTAGTTGGGAAAGTGGTGAGGAAAATAAATGGGTAGTTAAATATGTTGATTATAATGGTGTTGAAAAAACTTATTTTTCAGATTTTGTTCTTAACAATAAATATATGGTTGAAAGTAAACCTAAAAAATTGTGGAATTCTGATAGTGTAATTAGAAAAAAAAATGGAGCAATCGAGTTTTGTAAAAAAAACAACTTAAAATATAAAATGGTTGATATTGGGAGATTAAAATTTAATCAAATTGAAAAATTATATAATAATGGTGATTTGAAATTTTTAGAAAGATATGAATTAAAATATAAGGAATGGATAAAAAAATAAAAATAAAAATGAAACTTTTAGAAAGTCTAAAAGGGTATAATTGTTTAGGTGTAAAAATTTCTCGCCCCTCTCAGGTATTGATTATCATGAGAGGGGTACCGTGACAGGTTCTGGTAAATCAACGAAAGCAAAAACATTGGTTGGTGAAGGTGTTGTTCATTCAACAGATGATTTAATTGACGCAACTGGTGACTATAATGGTTACTTTAAAAAAATGGTAGATTCAGGTGATTGGTCTGAACATGGTAGGATGCATAATAAGAATTTCTTAAATGCTAAAAAATCTATGGAATCTGGTATTACACCAGTTATCGACAACACTAATCTAAGATTAAGGGAAGTTGAAAATTATATTATTGAAGCTCTTGAATTAGGTTTTGATGAAAACAATATTAAAATTGTAGATGTAGGTTTGGGTGGCCAAACTGCCGAAGTATTGGCAGAACGTAATTCACATAACGTACCGTTAAAAACAATTCAAAAAATGATACAAACTTATAATTCAGTAGGTGAGATAACTGTATCTAGGGTTGTTGAAAACTATTTAAATAAACAAAAGAAAAGGGCTAATAATTAGCCCTTTTTTCGTTTCTATTAACATAACTACACAATGGTTGAAAATTTGTATAATGATTTAATTTAATTATATCTTCTTTACATGTTGCTGAGGCAAGTGGTATGATATGGTCTAAATCCCAACCAAAATTATATTGATAATTATATAAACCATGATTATCCCAATTCATCCACGGTTCCCATTGAGATTCGATATGTTTTTTAAATTCTTTATAAGTACACCCCAATATTTCATGACTCCTAGATTTTTTATCATAACCACCCCTTTTAATCGATTGTCTAATTATACCACCTACAGTGTGTTTTAATTTATAAATGATGTCAGTCTTTCTCTTATATTTAATTTGTTCATAAATAGTATCTTTATTTTTATAATAATACTTTTTACGCATCTTTTTATACTTTTCACGATTATCTTTATAAAACTTCTTGGAATATTTTAAACGTTCTTCTTTATTATCTTCATAATAATTAGAAATATAAGTGGTGCGCTTTTCCTTATTTTCTTTAACCCAATTCTGAACCCTAATTTTATTAACTTTTTTAACTTCAGGATTAGCCCTATATTTTTTACCAGCAATAGATATACACCCCTTACATTGTGATTTTAAACCACTTTTAATTCTAGAACATTTACTAAATTCTTTTACAGGTTTATAGACACCACATTTACTACAAATCTTAGTTTCCATGATTAATGGTATTAAAATGTTGGTCTAATAACCAATTGATTAATTTAGACTTATTGATTCCGTCATCAACTAATTGTTGGTAGTTGTCTGATGATATGGTAATGGATAACTTACCTTTCTTGTTTTCTTCTTTATATGCTTTTCTTCCCATAATACTTATTTGTTTATATTAATAAATATCTAGAAATAAAGTAAAAGTCGCCTAAATACGAATTTTATTTAGATTTATTTTTGAAGTGTTCGGTAAGTAGTGAATCAATTAATTTAGATTTATTGTAATTACCTTCATCTAATTTATTAAGAAGGTTTTTATCTAAAGCTACCGATATTTTAGTTTTCTCATGTTTCATATTGGTAAATATAAGTAAAATGGTTAATAAAGTCAATAATTAATTTGTTTATTAGGTATAAATTCAGTATTTTTGTATTAAATTAATAAAAATAAAGGATAATATAAATATATTTATATTATATGAAACCGAGAAAAATATACGATGATATGATTAATGAAGATAATACAAATATCAAAGCTTCTGAGCCTAAAAAATACGTAGAAGCTGCATTAAAATTAGGTTTTGATGAGAATAATATAAAAATTATTGATATGAAACTGAGAAAAATATACGATGATATGATTAATGAAGATAATACAAATATCAAAGCTTCTGAGCCTAAAAAATACGTAGAAGCTGCATTAAAATTAGGTTTTGATGAGAATAATATAAAAATTATTGATGTTGGTGATGGTGGAGTTTCTGCTGAAGATTTGGCTAAAAGAAATACACATAACGTACCATTGAAAACAATTCAAAGAATGATGGCATCACATAAAGGTGTTGGCCTATTAACTGTAGATAAGATATTACAATCAGAAGGCGGTTTAAAAAACAATAAACCTGAAAAGATTTTATATGCGGCAGTAGTTTTAGATAATGAATCTAAAAATAAATTATTAAATTCTTTAGAAATCCCAGAAGGGTGGAAAGCTTTTGCGCATCATATGACAATAGTTTTTGGTAAAGGATTGGATGATAAAAATGAAGTTGGTAGAACGGTTTATTTAAAAGCAACTGAAGTTGGTTATAGTAATTTAGCTATGGCTGTTAAGGTTATTGGCTATCCATCAACCAATGACATACCACACATAACAGTAGCGGTAAATGTTGCGGAAGGTGGTAAACCGTTTCTTTCAAATAAGATAACTGATTGGAAAACTCTTGATAGTCCAATTCATTTAAGTGGGGTAGTTGAAGAATTAAAGTCATAACTTGTTTATTTGTAATTTATTTAGTATATTTGTAACTAACATTTAGTGAACTACCCACCCACGCCAGAGGCGATGGGTTGGGCTTCTGATTTCACAGACTTGTGCTTCTTTATAGAAGTCTTATTTGAGTCTCCATCAGTGTTATCGAGCATCCCACCCGATATTATTTTTAAACCTTCTTTGAGAATATTTCTACTTGCATTTACATCTCTGTCGTGTATTACACCGCACGAGTTACAAGTCCATTCTCTATCAGAAAGTTTTAAATTTTGATTTATCCAACCACAGTCTCCACAAGTCTTCGAGCTAGGATAGAAACGATTAACTTTTACAAGTTCTTTTCCATACCAATCACACTTATATTGAAGTAATGTAACAAAATTACCCCAACTTGCATCGGCAATATGTTTTGATAATTTGTGGTTTTTAATCATACCTTTTACATTTAAGTCCTCAACTGATATTAAATCATATTGATTAACCAGTTTATGTGAAACCTTATGTAAAGTGTCTAATCTACAACTTGCAATTTTCTCGTGAATTTTAGCAACTTTGAGTTTTTGTTTTTCAAACCCATTACTACCTTTTTGTTTACGAGAAAGATGTTGTTGTGCTTTTTTTAATTGTTTTGCATATTTTTTTGTATATCTATTATTTTTGAATTTAGCATTATCAGAAGTAATTACAAAATCCTTTAAACCTAAATCTATTCCAACTTGTTTATTTGTTTTAGGTAATTCTTTATTCTGTTGTTCTGTAAATATTGAAACATAATATTTACCTGTTGGTGTTTTGGTAATTATCATTTTACCAATCTTACCTTTGACTTCTCTGTGAAGTTTAACTTTAATACCTTCTTTAAATTTTGGTATATTAATTTTATCTCCTTCTATACTACCAAATTGAGGTATGGTAAAAGTATTTTTATGTTTACGAGATTTAAACTTTGGGAATTGTGCATTACCTCTAAAAAAGTTTAAAAAAGCTGTATCTAAAGAGCGTAGAGCGAATTGTAAAGTTTGACTATTAACTTCTTTCAACCACATAGTCTTTTCTTCTTTTTTAAGTTTTGTCAAAGTGGCAGCTTGTTTGTAATAATTGTCAGACTTTTTATCCGCTTGGTATTGTTCTTTGCGTTCATTTAGAAAATGGTTATACACCCAACGAGAGTGACCAAAGTGTTGATTTAATAGCACTTCTTGCTCATTTGTTGGAAAAAGACGAAACTTATATGTCTTATTAATCATTTTCATACCTATTATACATCAAAATTTATGCCAAAATATAGTTTTATGTAAATTTGTCATACTTAGCCGTTCAATATATTTTAAGCCAAGGTTAATCATACCTTTGTCGCTTACATCCCATCCACGCTTTGCGATGAATGGGTTTTACGCTCCTTTTTATAAAGTTATTTGAAAAAAAATAAAGTAATTGGATTTATTCAAGAAATTCAAAATATTTATAAATAAATTATAAAAATATGAATTTAGAAAGATTATTAAACAGATTATTTAAATACGATTTATCCGCAGCGTTAGCTTGTATTTTATTACCTTTTGTATTATGGATAGGTGATGGCCCTAGAAGTAGTATTAGTGATTACGCATATGGTGACATTAGCTTCATATATGTTTTTTTATTAACAGTAGCTGCAACACTTATAACAACAATTGGAGTTAGAAAGGACCAAACGTTCACTTGGATATTAGGGTTGAATTTAATGTTAATTCCATTAACACCACATTTAACCTACCCAACCTTACATACGATAACTTCTGTTATATTTTTTGGTGGTATGTCATATCATATTATTAGATATAGTGATGAATTTAAGAGTTTTAGGTGGTTTTTAGTTGGCGCAATGGTATTAGGATTTGTTTTACATTATTTAATTAATATAATTTCCTTATTTGCGGCAGAATCAATAGCTATGGTTATTTTTGGGGTTAACTTTTTGGTAGATTTAATCGAAAATAAAAATGAATTATAACTAAAAAACTATAGTTTTATAAATAAAAAGTGATAATAATTTGGTTATCACTTTTTTTTTTGTACATTTGTACATTTGCATTATGAATTTCTAAAAACTCTAATGGTTATAATGTAGCAAAAGGTGGGGATGGTGGTGATACAATATCTAATCATCCAGATATTGAACTTATTAAAGAGAACGTTTCTAAATTTCATTCAGGTAAAGTTTTATCTGATGAACATAAACAGAAAATTAGTGATGCTCATAAAGGAATGAAAAAACCTTGGACTAAAAAAACAGCTAAGATGATGGCTGAAGGTAATATAGGTAAAGAATCTCCATTAAAGGGCACTACTTTAACTGAAGAGCATAAACAGAAAATTAGTGAAGGTAATAAAGGACAGAAAAAAGTTTTTACCGAAGAACATAAAAAAAATATTGGTAAAGCAAATAAAGGGAAACATTCACAATTAAAAGGTAAATCTTACGAAGAAATTTATGGTGTGGAGAAAGCACGAGAAATGAAATTAAAGCAGAGTAAGAAAAGAAAGAATAGAGTTGTTAGTGAGGAAACTAAAAAGAAGATTTCTGAATCAATGAAAAAAAGAAAAAATGGGAAATGAATTAAGTATAGTTAAGTACATTAAAGAGTATGGCTTGGATAATGCAGTTAATACATTTAAATTAACTTGTAAGGATTATGGATACAAGATTTTACTCAAATACAATCAAATAGAATCTGATATGTCTATACCTGAAGTACAAGATTGTAGAGGTCTTATACTTGAGAAAGATACTTGGAAGGTTATGTCTTTGGCATTCAGAAAATTCTTTAATTCAGCTGAAACACATGCGGCTAAAATAGATTGGAACACAGCACTTATTTTAGAAAAATGTGATGGGTGTTGTCACGGGGATACCATATTGATAACTGAGGGTGGTGAAATGACAATTCGTGATATATGTGAAACGGAATATTCTGGTAAAGTTTTATCATTTGATTTAGAAACTAATGAGCCAATATATGATGAAATAGTGGATTATTCAATTAAAAAGAATATTAATAATTGGTTTGAGATTGAATTAGAAAATGGTACTATTATTAAGTTAACTGGTAATCATAAAGTATGGTTACCTAATTTAGAGTGCTATCGTAGGGTTGATGAATTAACCGAAGATGATGAATTCTTACTAATTACTTAAAAAACTTGACACCTATCAAACTTTTCTAATAGTATAAATATTAGTAATGGATTAAAAGAGGTTTGGTCTAATTTATCTGATGATGAATTTAATAAAAGAATGATTAGATTACATAAAAATTTTGTATCGAAATTAGAGGTTAGAGTTAGGAATATATTAACTAATTTGAACATATCATTCACGCCACAATTTCCATTAAATAATCGAACATATGATATTAAAATTGATAATACTAATATATTGATTGAAGTTAATGGTGATTTTTGGCATGCCAACCCATCGCCTTTGGCGTGGGTGGGTAGTTCACAGTAGGGGGCGTAAAACCCATTCATCGTTATTTGTAGGACCGCTGTGAGTTAGTGGGGAGTCTAACAAGTATAATAAATAATAGAATATGAAAATAGTTAAGGTAAAACATATTAAAGAGATAGAATGTGACTCTAAGAGGTATGATATTCAAACCAAAGAAACCAATAATTTCTTTGCTAATGGGATATTGGTACATAACTCATTGATTCAAGTATATTGGGATTGGGTAGCTGAAAAATGGTGTGCTGGCACATCTGGTATGGCCGAAGGTGAAGGTGAAGTAAATGATAAACCAAATACTAAGTTTTCTGAATTATTTTGGGATACAATTACATCACCAAAATATGGTTTTAATTGGGATAGAATGGTTAGAGGTAGAACATATATGTTTGAATTAATGACACCGTATAATATTGTTGTTTGCCCACATGGAGAATCAAAAGTATCATTATTAGGTGTTAGAGATTTAGATACGTTAAATGAGTATGGTTTTAATGATTTATATACAATATCTACTGATATTGGGTTACCATTAGTTAAATCTTTTAACATTAATGCATCAAATGCTGGTCATTTAATGGCGACATTTGAAGGTATGTCATTCTCTGAAGAAGGTTATGTTGTAGTTGATGCTAATTTCAATAGAATCAAGTTAAAAAACCCAGCTTATGTTGCAATGCATTATACTAAAAGTAAATTAGGTAATCACCATATATTAGAGGTGTTAAAAACTAATGAAGTTGATGAATGGATTGCAACGTTCCCAGAAAGGTCTGAAGAAATAATTCAACTTAAAGAAGGGTTAGTAAAATTGACTGATGATTTGGAAAATGCTTGGGTAGAATTAATACCATATAAACCTAAAAACATAACTAAACAAGAACAAAAGAGGTTTGCGATGAAAGTATTTGAAGTATCTAATAAACACTTCAAAAATACTCGTCACACTGGATTGTTTTTTGGGTTAAAAGATGGTAAAATTAACACGATTAGAGAATATATAATCAATATGAATAATAAAGATTTATATGAAATATTAACAAAATAAAAGGCCCTCATGGGGCCTTTTTTATCCAATTTCTATTCTTCTATTGGGTGAATCTTTATTATTGCTTTTAGGAATGGATATTTTAAGGATTCCATCAACATAATCAGCTGAGATTTTATCATGCTCAACGTTTTTTGGTAAAGAAAAGCTTCTTTTAAACGATGAATAAGAAAATTCTCTTTTCTTATAATTTAAATCATCTTGATTATTTTCCATTGATGATTCAGCTGACACTTCTAATTTATCACCATTAATCTCAATATTAAAATTGGATTTGTTAAAACCTGGGGTTGCCACATCAATAAGATAAGCTCCCTCATTTTCAATAACATTAACCGAAGGGGTTGTTATTAATCTACTGTCAAAAAGATTATCAAACCAAGGGTCTAATTTTGGAAATTCAAATAAGCTTGGTGATAACTGACCGTTTTTTTTAATTGGTACTAAAGTTTTCATAAGTTCTAAAAATTTTTATTTGTTATTATTTGTTTGTATGTAGACAAATTATATACCATTAGAAAAAACCTGAAAAAATGTCAGTTTATTTGTTTATCTTAAATATTATTCGTATATTTGCGTATTAAACACAGTATTATGAAAAAACTAGAGATATATAGAAGGGTGTTATTTTATAAAGTAAGGAGTTATCAAGGTGGTGAATATGACATGTTTACAAATTATGAAACAATTTTTTATGTATACAAGGGTATTGAAAAAAGAAAGAAATTTTGGCTATTTGGGTCTGAATATGATTATGAAATTTATGAAGAAGTTTTTACTCTAGGTTTTAATATCGAAAGCAAACACTTCTCAAAGAAAGAGGTTAGAGATAAAATTTACGAACAAGTAAAGTTGTTAGAAAGACAAGAAGAAATCAAAAAAGGAGAATTAATATAACTTACATAGGAAAAAGATTATAGAGAAGCGAGAATGGTGTCGGTAAAAACCAAAAGGGTAAATAAAGTTTGTTTATTTAAAATAAATTACGTATATTTGCATTATGAAATTAACATTAGATACAATTTTAAGTGAATTGAAGATAACTGGAGAAGTTCTAGCGGTTTTTGGGTACGGCTCTCAAATATATGGTACAGCGACTGAAACTTCTGACCATGATTTTATTATAGTCATGAAAGGTGCTATGTTAGATAATGGTGCATTTAAGAATAATGCAATTTCTAATGAAGATTATTCAATTCAAGGTACAGTATACTCAAGAGGTGGATTCTTAGACGCTATTAATAGGTATGATATAATCGCATTGGAGTGTTTATCATTGGATGATTCTCAAGTGGTATTCAAGAAATGGCCCTTTAAGGTAACCAATTGGAATACCAAAGAAATGATTAAACAAGTTATCAGAAAGGCATCTGATAGTCGTCACTATGCTAATATGGCATCAAAGAATGGTGATGGTGAACATGCAATAAAGAGTATGTTCCATGCTTTGAGGATATTACAATTTGGGTTACAATTAAAAGAGCATAAAAAGATTATTGATTTTCAAGCATGCAATAATTTATATGCGGATTTTAAAAAAATACTTCCAGAAAATTTTGATTCTAGAAATTATTTTCGTATCTTTGACAAACTAATGAATAATTTAAAAGAATAATATGACAATTAAAGCAATATTTGATGAAATAAGTAACACAGCTGGTGATAATGCCAAAATGGATGTATTACGCAAGTATAAAGACAACGACTTACTTAAAGAAGTTTTGTATCGAATAAAATCTAAAAGAGTGAAGTTTTTTATTAAACAAATACCTGAATATATTTCATTAAATAGTTCAATCCCAGCTTCATTAGAGTGGGGTTTAAATAATCTTGATGAAATTTCTGACAGAAAAATTAGTGGACAAGCGGCTATAAATCATTTAAAATTCATATTAGAAAGTGTATCACCAGATGATGCTTATATCATTGAGAGAATTATTGATAAAGACCCTAAGAATGGTTTAGGTAGAACCTACATTAATAAAGTCTATGGTGATTTGATTGAGAAAACGCCATATCAAGGTGCTAAATCATATGATGAAAAATTAGCTAAAGATATTTTTAAGAAATATGGTTACGCTTATAGTGACGTTAAAATGGATGGTAGGTATGCTAACGCAATCATTCAAGGTGGTGAAGTTGAGTTAGAGTCTAGACAAGGTGAAACAACTCATATTCCAAGTGACTCATTATTATTTGAGGAATTATCAAAATTCCCTGATGGTGTATTAAATGGTGAGCTTACAATGGAGAATTTAGACCGATACACAAGTAACGGTATTATAGCTTCAATTGTCGATATTGAGGGTCGTGGTAAAATGGGTGATAGAAGTGATGAAGAAACCGCTAAAAAATTAGTGGCATTCGAGAAAAAGCATGGTAGTTTTAAAGAAGCTGTTGATAAAATCAGATATACTGTATGGGATTCAATTACATTAGATGATTATTTTAATAAGAAATCTGATATTGAATATAGACATAGATTGGATTTCTTATTTAAAAAGACTCCAGTTTTAGAATGTGATAGAGTATCAGTAGTTGAACGTAAGAAAGTATATTCTTATGATGAAGCAATGAGTCACTTCCAAGAGATTTTAAATAGAGGTGAAGAAGGTACCATCCTTAAAGCACCAACAGCTGGATGGTTTGATGGTAAGAAAAATCACCAAATAAAAATGAAATTAGAAATGAATATTGACCTTAGAGTTATAGGGTTTGAATATGGTGAAAAAAGAAGTAAAAATGAAAATGTTTATTCAACAATAAACCTTGAATCATCATGTGGTAAATTAAGAACCAATGCTTCTGGTATGACTGAGAAGATGATGAAAGATATTACTGAAAGAGGTGATGAACTTATGGGGACAATAGTAGAAATACGTTGTTGTGGTTTATCTCAAAACTCTAATGGTGATTGGTCAACTTTACATCCTTCAGTTGTTGAATTGAGAGATGATAAAGATACTTGTGATTCATTAGAGTCATGTCAAGAGATTGAAGCAATGGCTAAAGGATTAGGTAAAGAAGTGGGATAATGGGAAAGTTATTTATAATTATTACAATAATTTTGGTTTACGTTATTGGGTATGTAATATCATTAATTACATTGAAGAGGTGTGCTAAACAACTTGGGTTAGACCATTACGATGATAATGATAGAGGGTATGTAATGATGGATGATTATGAATCAAATGAATCAGCTTGGATATCTTTTAGTTTTGTTTGGCCAGTGTTCTGGTTTATAATTGGAATCATTGGATTCTTCAAATTCATTTCAAATCAAAGTGAAAAATTTTTAAATAAATTAAATAATGAAAAAACATAGTGCATTCCCGAAAATCGGGCAATATAGACAAGTAGTAAAAGAAGCTAGAGATAGAGCCGCATACATAGGTAAAGATGAGAATGGTGATGCAATTTTTGACTATTCTAAAGTTGCACCAACCATTAAATTTAAAGGTACTGTGAAACTTCATGGGTGTTTTGATAAAAACTCTTTAGTTACTTTAAGTAATGGTGAAGAAATACCAATTAGTGAAATTAATGTTGGTGATTCTATTTTGAGTTATGATTTTGAATTTAATAGGTTTGTGGATAAAAAGGTTGTAAATACTGAAAACTTTAAATCAAATAAAAATTGGGTTGAGCTAGTATTTGATAATAATTCTTCAATAAAATGTACTGAAGACCATAAAATTTACACAAAAAATAGAGGGTGGGTTGAAGCCATTAACTTAACTGAAGAAGATGTTTTTTTAGAAAATGACCAAAATTAAAGTTAGTTTCATGAAACGCTACATATTTATATTAAAAAGTAAATATGGTAATTACAACATGGTGTGAATTAGTAAATGGTAGGTGGGGTTACTCAAAACACCTATCTAAGATAAAATTTCCGATTAATATGGTTAAATGTGATGATTGTAATCACATATATAATGAAAGGTTTGATAAAACAAATAAAAGGTTTGAAAAAAATGAAAAAGATTTGTGTAAAAATTGTGTTAAAGAGAAAGAAGCTAAAAGACTTTCAGAGGTAGGTAAAAAAGCTTTAAGTAAAATATCAAAAAAAGATAGAACCAAAAATGCTAAATTGGGTGGTGAAGCATCATCTTTGAATCATAACAATTCTGGTAGATTTTCAACGGAAAGGTGGGAGTCTATGAGTAAAAAAGAGCAAAATAAACAAGTAACAAGAGCAAATAAGGCATTACACGATAAATTAAATTCAGATGAAGAATTTAGATTAAAACATTATTTAAAGATTTTTAAAAATTCTAAAATTGGTTTTACATCTAAAGGTCATAATGAATTACATGATTTTTTAAAAGAATATGGATTTAAACAGCACCATGTAATAGATAAACTTGAGGTTGATGAATGTAATGTTAATAGAAAAATCGTTGTGGAATATAATGGGGATTTATATCATTGTAATCCTAGAAAATATGATGGTGATTACTACAACACAGCAATTAAAATGATTTGCTCTGATAAATGGGAAAAGGATAGAAAAAGAACTTGGTTATTAAAAAGAAAGGGATATAAAGTTTTTGTTGTTTGGGAAGATGATTGGTATAAAAATAGGGAAAAAATTAAAAATAGATTAAATAAATTTATTAATAATGAAATTAAAAAAGATAAATAAAATAAAAGAAAGAAGGTCATTTGACCTTACGATACAAGACACAAATTGTTTTTTTGTAAATGACATTTTGGTGCATAATTCAAATGCGGGTATTGGACATACTGAAAATGATGGTATTTGGGCACAATCTAGAAGTAATATTATAACTCCTGAAAATGATAATATGGGGTTTGCAAGGTATGTTGAAGATAATAAACAAGCATTCCTTGAATTGGTTGAACATGTTAGATATGTAAACCATAAGATTAACCCAAACGATACTGTTATTGTATTCGGTGAATGGGCTGGTAAAGGCATCCAAAAAGGAGTTGCAATATCTCAAATAGAAAAGTCATTTTTCATATTTGACGTAAAAGTTGTACCTGAAGATAGTACTAAACCATATCATTTAGCTTCTCACTATTTAAGAGATATTGACCATAGAATTTATAATGTTGAAGATTTCTTATCTTATGAAATCGAAATTGATTTTAATAGACCTGATTTGGCTCAAAATGAATTAAGTGAGATTACCATTGCAGTTGAAGAATTATGCCCCGTAGGTAAAGCTTTTGGTATTGAAGGAATTGGTGAGGGTGTGGTTTGGTGTGCAACGGTTGATGGTCATGATTACCGTTTCAAAGTGAAGGGTGAACGACATAGCGCATCTAAAGTTAAGACTTTAGCTAAAGTTGATACTGAGAAAATAAATTCTATCCATGAATTTGTTGGTTACGCTGTAACTCAAAATAGATTTGAACAAGGTATGGGCATTATTTTCCCTAACGGAGATATTGACATTAAAAAAATGGGTGATATCATTAGATGGGTTGTGAATGATATTATGGCCGAAGAAAAGGATGTTTTAGAAGATAATAACCTCCAATCAAAAGATGTCAACAAATACATTTCAACAAAGGTTCGAGAACTCTTTTTAGAGGAATATAATAAACTTTGATAATAAAACCACCGAAAAGTGGTTTTTTTTTTTGCTAAAAACTTGTTTTTTTCCTTTTTTTGTAGTTACATTGCACAAAGATTATAAAATTATGAAAAACATACAAAACGGAGTTTTTAGATTAACAAAAGATTCAAGCCCAATGGAAGGTGTCGAATTTAAAGCTGGTCAAGAATTTGAACTTATTGGTGGTGTTATTTACATGGGTGGATTCCCATTACAACTTAATTTCCAAAATTTAATAAAAACGTGGATGGATAAAAACCCAACATTATTTGAAAATGATACAAGAGACTTTTAAGAATATGGAAACCGAACATACATTATATGAGTGGTGTTTAGTTAATAATATTAGAATTTTAGATTTAGAAGAGAGTGAGTATGATGAATATATGTTGGATAAACTTAGTCTTGAGAGATTTAAATCTGTTATAGAAGAGTATAAAGTAGTTTATAATTCTACACCAGGAAAACCTGAAAAATTCTTAGAATTAAGAATGTACGGTTTAGTACCATATAACCTTTCACCAATTCAACAAGGAATTCAATTTAATCACGCAAATGATGTTTATAGTCTTGAATGGGGAACGAATAACGAAAAATATGATTGGTTCAGAACTGAATGGATGACCAATATTTTATTGAATGGCGGTACATCTAATGAAGGTCATGAGGTAAGACATGGATTTAAAACTGAGTTATATGTTGGCACAATGCAACAACATTTAGCTGATTTAACATTAAATGGCATCAAGGTTTCAAGATTTTATGAACCTGATTTAAACTCTATGTTAACAGCGATAGTATTTCTTGTTGACGAAAGAGTGTTTAATAAAAATTTATACCCTGATTTTTCACCAATGCCAGCATTAGATTACGTTGGGGATGTTAGTGATGACCAAATAGCTTCATGGGTTAGAGTTAATGATGAGCAATATAATAAATGGGTTGAAAAAGTTGGTGGCCCTAAGAATGTCTTTTTAAGAGAATTCTTAAAAGATAAAAAATTAGCATAAATGAGTAAAGATAAAACAAACAAAGTTAAATTTAAAGATTTAACAGACGAGAATAAGGACTATATTAGAATGACTTATTATGATGAGGAATTAACCCATAAAGAAAAAATGGAAATTCTCACAAATAAATTTGGTGTTGAAGGTAGGACGATAAGAAAATGGTGGTTAGAAAAAATGGACTTACAAAAAGTCTCATCAAAATTACCACCACAATTATTAGAAGCTCGTGATAGAAATCTACCATTAAATACAAAAGTTTTAATGGTAACATCAGCTCAAAATGAAACTCCAATTAACCACAAGCAATTAGCTTCAATGTTAATTTATAAGGATTTTATTACCAATAAGTTAAATAAGGAGACCAATATTGTGGTTATACCAGTTAGGTACCGTAATCCAACAACACCAACGGAAGACCAGAATAAGAAAAAAGACATGTGGTGGGTTGATGAAATAAAGGATAATATCTATTATAATAAAGTTGAATTTGGTGATACTACCATAGCAGCTGACACACATATTTCACCAACAGCTAAAATGCCATTAACTGGATTAGATGCATTGAGTGATGATGGTCATTTGATTTTAGGTGCATTTAGAATTCATTTTAAAACTCAAGCTAGGCTTAGAAATACACCATTAAGAACTATGAGTACGACTGGTGCGATTACTAGGAAGAATTACTCTAGAAGTAAAGCTGGTGACACTGCCGCTATACATCATTCATATGGTTTTAGTATCATTGAGTTGAGAGAAGATGGTACATGCCATATTCCTAGAAATATCTATGTAACTGATGATGGTGAATTTACTGATTTATGTTATAAGGTAACCCCTGAAGGTGTAACTAAAGTTAAAAATGTTGAAGCTATTGTTTGGGGTGATATCCATAATGAAGTTATTGATGAAGCGATATATGAGAAAACCAAAGAGTTGTGTGATATTTTAAAACCTAAAGTTCACGTATTGCATGATTTATTAGATGGGGCCAGATTTAACCCACATGAAAGGTTAGATATGTTTAGCTTACGAAGAAAAATCGTTAATGGTAAATACCTTATTGAAGATGAAGTAGATGAAGCTGTTAAATTTCCTAAAAAGGTATTAAAAGAATGTGGTGGTGATAAAGTGTATGTGGTTCAATCAAACCATGATGAATTCTTAGATAGACATATCAACGATATGAATTGGAAAAGAGATTTACATAATTCACCAGCTTATTTGAAATATGCAATGATTCATCAAACTATTGATTTAGAGCTTTATGGAAATATATTTGGTTATTTACTAACCGAAAAATATGGTAAAAAGAAAAAAGTTAAATATCTTAAATTCGGTGACCACTTAACTATCAAAGGTTTTAACCTAGCTATGCATGGTGACCATGGTACAAATGGTTCTAGAGGTAATATAACGCAATATAAGCGTATGAACTTTAAAATGATACACGGACATAACCACTCACCTATAATAATGGATGGTGTGACTTCTGTGGGTCTTACAGGGCATGTTAAACAGTTCTACACTAGAAAGGGTGTTAGCACTCACGCATACGGACATTGTTTGGTTCATGAGAATGGAAAACGTCAATTATTGGTGTTTGATGATAATGGAGAAATAACAGATTTAATATGAAAGCTAAAATAAAAATTTGATTTTTTAAAAAAATTATTGTATCTTTGTATTGTGAATACAACATTTAAAATAAAAGGTAAGATAGTTTTTGACCCACCAGACATCACTTCTAAACATAAGAAGCAAGCTGATTGGAAGAAAGTCGCATTTGTAGAATTTGATGGTGACATCAAAGCTTACTACAGATGGTTTGTGAAAAAAAGATATAATCTTATTTTAGGAGAATCAATTAGAAAGGCTCATGTAACATTTATAAACGACAGTCATAGAGATATGGGTGATAATGTTAAGAAATGGGATGATGTTAAGAAGAAATGGGATGGAAAATCAATTGAAGTTAACTTATCAGTTGATGTTAGGTCCGATGGTATCAATTGGTGGTTGGTTGTACCAGAAGAAGGTAGGGAAGAGTTACATGCGATTAGAGCTGAATTAGGGTTAGGTAGACCTTATTTTGGTTTACATATGACATTTGGTATCGCTAGAGATGCCAAAGATGATGATTTTGAAGGTAACGGTGTGAGAGCTGTTAGACAAAATGAAGAACATTCAAGATACATTCTTGGATTAATAGATAAAGGATTGATAACATGAAAAGATTTAGATGGAATTTAGGGGTACTTATTTTAAAAATAGGTTATTGGATTAGACAAGAAATCCCACAAAAACCTTATTTTAAGAAATGAGAATAAAGGCGATATATAAGAAAAACCTTAAAATGCCTGAAGGTAAGGTTGCAGCGCAAATAGCACATGCAGTTAAGAATCTAGGTATAACACCACTTGATTCAGATATAGTTGTTTTAAGAGTTTCTGATAAGAAATTTGATGAATTAGTGGTTGAGCATCCAGATTGTTATGTACAAGTCGATAAAGGGCTTACAGTAGTTGAAAAAGGTACTGCAACAGCTGCCGCTTGGATAGAAAGTAAGTAAAAATACCCCATTTGTTGTGTGGGGTATTTTGTGTTTTAGGGTAATTATCTCTTATTTAATCTTTTGGATTAACTCTTTGATGACTGCATAGTTGAAATATACGAATAATCCCGCACAAGCTCCCGCTAAGAAAGTCCCAAGACCACCTCCAATAAAAATAAAAGAACCAGCACAAGCTCCCGCCCATCCTAGATTTCCTAATCCTGTGGCTTTAATCCACTCTTTAATTTTGTTTACCATAATATATTTGTTTTTTATATATATAAATATGCCGAAAATTTGGAAAATCAGACAAAATGTAGTATAATTGCGTTAAGAAACAATTAAATTACAACAAATTAAAAAAAAAGTGGGGATTTCATTTGGTAATCCCAGATTTTATTTTTATGGTTGTACCAACACCTCATGATAAAATATTAGAAAATAGTAGAAAAGATTGTAGTTGTAGTAATGTTAAGACCGAAAGGTTTATGTATATAGATGCAATTAAATATTAAAAATTATTTAGTTATTTAAAATAATTTACATACCTTTGAAGAGTTAATATAAAATTTTTTGAAAATGATTACTAAAGAAAATGGTTTAAGGTATGCAAAATTAGTCCATGTATCAGTTGATAATGGGTTAACATCTCAAAGTAATAAGGTGTATATAATGGAAGAACAACCTGATGGTAGAATCAAATGTGATTATGGTCGAGTTGGTAAAGATTTAGTGACTGTCTACAAGCGGTCACACGAATGGAATAAAGTTCTTCAAAGTAAAACAAACCCTAGAAAGGGTTATCAAGATGTTACAGACCTTATTGCTGAAACCACAACAACCTCTTCAAATAGTACATCATCAAAAACAGCTGATATTAAAGATAATCAAGTAAAACAATTATTTGATGATTTAATGGCTTATGCAAATAAATCAATCCAAAGAAACTATAAGGTTACACAAGATGCTGTAACTCAAGCACAAATTGATGCCGCTCAAGAAGTTTTAACAAAAGCTTCAGGATTGGCTAAAGTTGGTGTTAATGTTAAAGAAATCAACGACTTATTAATAAGACTGTACACCATCATTCCAAGAAAAATGAAAGATGTTCGTGATTATTTGATTGATGCTGCGGATGATAAAGATGATTTAGATAAGATAAAAAACTTCTTAGCTAACGAACAAGATACATTAGATACAATGGCTGGTCAGGTAAAACTTATTAGTCAACAAAAGGGTTCAACCATTGATGATGATTTAGATGGTGATGGGGAAATTACCTTATTAGAACAAATGGGGTTAGAGGTGTCTGTTGAAACTGACCCTAAACAATTAGAATTGATAGATAGATTGGTTGGACCAACTAAAGATAGACTTAAAAAGGTTTATAAATGTGTTAATAAGAAAACACAAGCTGTATTCGATAAACATTACGGTAATGCTAGATTTAAAGACAGAAAATTATTCTGGCATGGGTCTAGAAATGAAAATATTTTTAATATAATCCAATCAGGATTATTAATTAGACCTTCAGGTGCAGTTCATACGGGGTCAATGTTTGGTGATGGAATATATTATGCTAATAAGGCTCAAAAATCATTAGGTTATACTTCAGTAAGAGGTTCTTATTGGGTAAATGGTAGTTCTAATAAGGGTTATTTATTGTTATATGATGTTTATCATGGAAAACAAAAAGATATTTATAAACATGATTCTAGTTGTTACTCATTATCTCAAAAAGTAATGGATGATGAAGGTTATGATTCAGTTTATGCACATGGTGGAGCGGATTTAAGAAATGATGAATTCATTATTTATAACCCAAAACAGTGCACTATTAAATATATAATTGAGATAGTCTAAATTATTTTACGCTCCTTTTTATAAAAATTTTAATAGAGATGTTAAGAATGTTTATTCTATTGATAAAATTATCAAAAAATATATCCCCAAAGAAGAAGAAAATGAAATAAAATTTAAGATAAAATCAAATAATAGTAAAAATAGGCGTGAGACTGAAGAAAGTAAAATTAATCGCTCTAAAGGTCAGGTAGGTAAAACACTTTCTGAAGAAACTAAAGAAAAAATAAGGTTAAGTAAATTAGGTAGTAAACATACAATTGATTCTAAAAATAAAGTAAAAAAAAATAATAAACGAACTATTAAATTTAGTAGGATAGAAATAAAATTTATTTTAAAATCAATTAAAAATAAAAATAGTAAGAGAAATACAATATCTATTTTAAACGATAAATTTGGTTATAATATAAATTTATCTAGTACTAGTGTTATTGATAGAGTAATTAAAGATTTTACTAAAAAATTTGGTAGTTAATTTTATTTTACGTATCTTTGTAGAAAATATAATAAAATGAAAAGAGAATTATCGGATTTAGAAAGAAATGAAATCGATATCAATGTAGTTGGTTATTCAGCTACAGGTAAAAGCACAATTCAATATTTAATTTAATAAGTTTTAAAAGACTATGGTTTTAATGTTGTAGTTCGTAGTAATGACCATGAATGGATTATATCCCAACCATATAGGGAATTAGAAAAAAGGATGGATATTGTAATAAAAAGTAATAGAGTTATTAATATCAACGAAGTACAAGCCGTTAAAAATATTAAACAATAATGGATGGATTAAGTGATTGTGTAGAAATTAAAGAACCAGTAACTGTTGGTCAAGAATTTATTGAATGGGCTGAGAAGTATTGGTTATTAGATAAATTAACAAAAATCGACACTCCTGATAATTTTGCTGGTGAGGTTTGTGATTATCAGTATATGCGTAAAATTTTCATTGAAAAAATAAATGGTATTATCAATACTAGATTAAGAAATTAATAATTTAAAACTTAGAAATCATAGGAGGTAGAGCACTTAAAAACACCTTTACAAGAAGGTACGAAAGACAAGAATTTGAAGATATCAAGAATGAAATTTTTGATGTTCTTTCAAAAACATTCTTAAGATACGACATACCACGATTCTTCGCTAAGAAAGAAACGTTTGGTGATATCGATATCATTATATCAATGGATGGTTTTTATGGTAACATGAATGACTATATTGATGCAACATTTAAACCAAATGAAATTTTTCATAATGGTAACGCATGGTCATTTGACTATAAGGAGCTTCAAGTGGATTTCATTACATGTGCCGATGAGGATTATGATTCTAATTATCATTATTTAGCGTTCAATGATTTAGGTATACTTAGCGTTTAACGATTTAGGAAATTTTCTGGGAAGATTAGCCCAATCAATTGGATTTAAAAGTGGTCAAGAAGGGTTATGGTATAATTATTTTAGTGATGCTAATACCAAAACTAAAATTATGGTATCAAAAGACTACCCTAAGATTTTTCAATTTTTAGGTTTAGATTACCAAAAATGGTTAGATGGGTTTGACACGCTTGAAGATATATTTGAATATACAATGACATCATCATTATTCAACCCTGAAATGTTTCAATTAAGTCAATTAAATAAGATTAACCGTGAGAGAAATCTTAAACGAGCATCTTATATGGCTTTCTTAGATTACATTGAAGATAAACCAGCACATCCTGAGTATAATGAGAATGTGGTTAAATATGCTAAGAATAATATTATTGAGGTTATTAGAAGTTGGTTTCCAGAGGCTAATATTGATATAAGATTAGCTGAAATTGAATATAAAGCTGCCAAGAAAAAGCTGGTTAATATGAAGTTCAACGGTAAAACCGTAATGGAGAGATATGGTCTTCAAGGTAAAGAATTAGGTGAAGCTATATATACTTTTAAAGATTATGTATGTACTGTGTATTATGGTAATGATTTTGATGATATTATAGTTGATAGTGATGTAGAATATATCTATGCTTTATTCGAACAAGCCAACAATATTAAATAAAAGGATTGCCTGATTGCTCCAAAAACTCGAAATTGTTATGTAAAGATTGACATTCAGAAATAAAATTCTGGATGTCTTTTTTTTCTAATACAAACCATTCACCCTTCAATCGCTTGGTTCCATAACGCTTATGCAACGCACCTTCAATTTTATTATTGTATTTAGATTCAAATTCAGCCACAACATCAATCACATCACCATTTCCTGTCTGCAAATTCTTGATTCTCTTTTTACCGTTATATTTGGTAATACCAATCTTATATTGGTCATTGTTGTTCGTTAATAAATAAATTACTCCCATATTTTAATTTTATGGAAATATGGAAAAAATAATCCATTAAGTAAAGGTAAAACTTTGATTTATCATTAATTTTTAGTATATTTGTACTATGAATAGAATGTTTGCTACATTTGATAGATTCATCAACTATCAAACCGTAAGTCGGAGATTGGTTTTTAATAATTTAGTTAATGAATTGGGTGAAAAAATCGATGGTGAAGTTTATATTGATAACCAAATGGTTATTGCATATATGAAGTTGAAATTTGGTGATAGGTACTTCATTAAATTTGGCGATATCCAAGATGGGGTTCTGATTAATATTAGTGAAACCAAACATATTAATAAAAAGGTTAAATGCGACATTTTCAGACGTTTTAAGGACGAAATGCATTTTATTGGTGGCAAACATCAAGGAAAGAAAGATAGTGACTTAGATGAAGCTGAATTGAGTAATTATTGCATCTGGTTGGCCAGACAGTCATATAACGAAGCAACAATAAAGAATTGTTTAATAATATTAAAAAAATTACATGGATAAGCATTTAAAAGAGTATTTAGACGAAAAATTAGACCTAGAGGAAAGATTAAGAATGTTAAATGTTATTATAGAAGGCATTCAAGATAGATGTAATTATGACCAACATAAGGATAAGGATGGTAATGGTTATATGACACTCCAATTTAATACAGATGATAGGCGTTTTATAAAATGGAGCGTAAAACCCATCCATCGCTTTTGCGTGGATGGGATGTAAGCGACAAAGGCTAACCTTGGAACAACAATATGGTATGAAAAAGGTTGATGACGCTTTCTTGTATGACCAAGCATGTAATTCTGTAGGTTCCAGTTGGGAATGCAGAGATTGTATAATAAAATAAAGTTATGAAAGGAATTATATTAGCTGGCGGTGCTGGAACAAGGTTGCACCCACTCACAATTAGCGTTAGTAAACAACTAATGCCAATATACGATAAACCAATGATTTATTACCCATTATCAACGCTTATGTTGGCTGGAATTAATGAAATACTTATAATTACAACCCCAGAGGACCAACACTTATTTAAAAAATTATTGGGTGATGGAACTCATTTAGGTTGTAGATTTGAGTATGCTGTTCAAGAACAGCCCAATGGGTTAGCTGAAGCATTTATTATAGGTGAAGAATTTATTGGAAGTGATAGTGTAGCATTGATATTAGGTGATAATATATTTTATAGTGGTGGTTTATCTAAAATTTTACAGCAATGCGTTGAAGATATTGATACTGGTTTTGAAGCTGGAATTATTTTTGGGTACCACGTAAAAGACCCTGAAAGATTTGGTGTTGTGGAATTTGATTCTGAAGGTAGCGTAATATCAATTGAAGAAAAACCTGAAACCCCTAAATCTGGATATGCAATACCAGGTTTATATTTTTACCCTAATAGTGTGATTAATATAGCTAAAACTATACAACCTAGTGATAGAGGTGAATTAGAAATATCTTCAATTAATCAAGTATACTTAGAAAATAATTCTTTAGCCGTTGTTAAATTAAATAGAGGTACTGCTTGGTTAGATACTGGGACATTTGATTCATTGAATGAAGCTAGTGATTTTGTCAAAGCAACCCAAAATCTTCAAAACCTTAAAATAGGTTGTATTGAAGAAGTTGCTTGGAGAATGCGATATATTGATTCACAACAACTCGTTGAACTGTCACATTCGTTGGGTAAAAGTGGATACGGTCAATATTTAACAGATATTATCAAAGAATATTGATATTTATTTGTGTAAGACTTAATAAATTCATATATTTGTACTATAAAAATTAATGATGGAAGACGAGCAATTTGAGAAAGCTAAAAGATTTTTAAATGAGAAAAAAATTCCCATATCTGAGGAAATTTTAAACTTATTTTTTAATGGTATTGAAAATGTGACAATAATCACTGAGGAAGACCTTAAAACAATTGATTTTAAAACTCTAGGTGATGCTGATGATATTAAAACAATATCAGGTACTGAGTGGGTAGCTTCTAGATTAATCTGGAATACCCTTGATGGACCAATATGTAGCGTTAATTTAATTAAAATAGGCCAATTTAACCTTAAAAACCCCTTTGATATTATGAATGGATTATATTCCAATAAACCAAATTACCCATACGGTAAAGAAAATGTTATAGATATTGATTACGAAGATATATTACCTTTACCATTTACAGAACAGTTAGCACTTGCAATAGAAGTTGAAGATTTTGAAGAAGCGGCAAGATTGAGAGACTGGGATACTGGTCTTAAAAATTTATTATTAAAATTAAAACCCCTAATACTAGACGCACTTAAAAAAGAAGATGTTACAAAATTAGACGATTATTTAACTCAAATTAGGGATTACCGAAAAACATTATAATGAAAGTTAGTTTTGATTTTGATAGTACGCTATCAACACCTTTAATTCAAAGGTTGGCTAAACGTCATATTAAATATGGTGACGAAGTTCATATTACCACCACTAGGCAACATGAAGATGATAGTCTAGGGTTTACAAATGAGTATTTATATAAAGTGGCCAATAGATTAGGGATTAAAAAAGAAAATATACACTTTACCAAATTTCAAGATAAAGTTCATTTTCTTAAAACATTCGATATGCATTATGATGATGATGAGCATGAAATCGATTTAATCACAAGGTCAGACCTACCATGCTTAGGTATTCTTATAAATTATAAGAATTATTACCTTGATAATGAGGAAGTTAAAAAATAATTTAAAAAAAAGTATAAAAAAACTTGTTTTTTATTTAAACAATTACTATATTTGCACATATATATTAACAAGAGATAGGATAATACATCTGGACAAACCCAAATGGGAAAGGATTGAATCTGAACAGTCTCTTAAATAAAAATGAAAATGAAAACTTTAGTAACTTTATTATCTTTATGTCTGTTGGTCGTGTGTACTGACACATCGAGTTATGTAATTACTTAAAGGATTTATTTATATATTTTTTAAATTGTTATAAAAGCTCGATGTTAACGCATCGAGCTTTTTTATGCACTAGTGCTCCGAGTGGTCGAAGGGGGTGGTCTGCAAAACCGCCAGAGAAATCTCAACGTTGGTTCGAATCCAACCTAGTGCTCAAAATAAAAATGCGGCCATAGTTCAGTAGGTCAAGAGCACCACCCTTACAAGGTGGGGGCGAATAGTATAACGGGGGTTCGAATCCCTCTGGCCGCACAACAATTGTGAGGCCATCTGTTATGTTGCAACATAAAATGATGGTCTGAATATCTAAATGAGCGTATGGTGAAATTGGTAGCCACGGGGACCTAACCGTCTTAATGACTAGCCGCAGACTTGCCATCTGGGTTGAAGGGTGAACCCTCTGTTATAGGCATATACGTATAGGTTCGAATCCTATTGCAGTTATTTAGATGATAATGGGGATGTGGTGGAATTGGTAGACACGCTGGTTTTAAGCATCAGTGCCTCGAAAGGGGCGTGTGGGTTCGACTCCCACCATCCCCACAATTGGCCCCATAGCTCAGTGGTTTAGAGCGTCTCTTTTACACGGAGAAGGTCTTAGGTTCGATTCCTAATGGGGCTACATGAAAAATTGGAATAAAATAATAGCACCAAAAGTTGAAATGTCTATGAATGAATTGGTTAAAACAAAGTCATCAAATATAGAAGGTTATTTTGAAATAATAGAAAAATTAACATGTAGTAAAATAATAAAAAACGATAATAATATATCAATTTTTATGTAAGCACCCCCATGGTGCACGTTGGAATGCACAACAGGTTTAAGCCCTGTCGTTTCGTGGGTTCGATTCCCACTGGGGTACAAAATTAAAATTATGGAAATTAGAATAACAAAAACTCCGTATTCAATATTTAAAGATGTTCCAAAAATTAACTATTTTTGGGTATATAGAAAATATAAATATGTGAAAGGGTTTCGTTTTAGGTTTTTTGGTTATAATTTTAACGTAACTGAAAATTTTGCAACATATAAATTAATCAATAAGTTTAAAAACAATGAAAACGCATACAATTGAAGTTTCGGAAGTTGACATGAAAGGTTCTAAATATGAAATTAGTGAATGGCATAAACGAGTTGATGTTGTTAGGTGGGAACATGACTATGAAGATAAAATATATAGAATTACAATTAGAATAAAATAACCCTCTATGCTGTACGTTGGAATTCAGCGTGGCTTTTATTATTATTAAACTGCCCTTATGAGCAAAATGGCAAAGCTTGCTGGTTTAGACCCAGTGGAAAACATAAGAAACGTTCTCAGTTCGACTCTGAGTAAGGGTACAATCCGAAGTATTAATTTTAAAGTAAAAATAATTTAATTTTTCCTAACTGTTACGGATAACGCAATTAGAAAATGGATTAAAAGTTCTTTAAGTAAGTAGACCCCACGATTTCGTCAGTTCGATTCTGACTAGAGGGACTTTGGAACTTTTGTACCTTTCTACATATTTATATTTTGGAGCGTAAAACCCATTGGTCTTTAGCTAATGGGTAGTTCACTGAAAATCTACACGCAATGGCCAAAGATTTAAACATCAAACGATGTTGATTCCATAAGAATCACTATGATATACCAAAAAAACGTATTGAAGAAATTACCAAATAATGCACATTGGTATCCCCTAGAGATATTCATAAAATAATACATAATCTATAATACTGGTATTTAGTCGAATAAGTTTTGTAGCTAAAATAATAACAATTATTTTAGCTAAACTATTGATTAATACTATTTATTGAATATATTAGGTATATAAAATAATTAATATTATGACACAAACAGAAAAAGCTGAAAGATTTGAAAGCTTAACAAGAGAAAGTGATGTTATCCAAAGGGAGATATCAAAATTACAATCAGCAAATGCTGGTATTAACACAACATCCGAAGAATACGATAATAAACTTAATCATTTAAGACATAGGTTATCAATTTTAGAACAAGAGATGGTAAAATTATTTATATGAATCTAAATGAAAATTTAAACGAAGAATTAGTTGAAGCATTAAAAAATATCTACCCAATTAGAGAAAATCTAAGGAAGGAGTTGTTAAAAACTTATGATGAAGAATTATTAGATAAATTAAATGCTTTGAATAAAATGATTGAGAATGCTGAAATTTTAATCAACAAATCTCAAGATGTTAAAAAGTTTTATGCTGAACAATACCCTGATTATGTCGATGAAAACAATCATATCAACGAAATAGGTATAAATAGAATAAGCATTTTGAAAAAAAAATGGAAAAAATTAGGCTATCTAAAAAAGAATTCATAAATTAGCCGAATTAAAATTAGAAAAACATGAAAAAAACAGCCCTACTTGTATTATTAATGTTGACATTAACCTTTAGTTTTGGACAAACCAATGGGTCAGTAATTATGAACGATTCACTTATTGTTCAATATCTTGAGGAATTCGTTGACGAAGCCGCCCAAAATGGCTACGATATTCAAGAACAATTATTAAGTAAAGTTAGTTATATACTAATAGCAAAAGAGGATAAGCAAATTGAAGGTTTATCTGAAATTGATTTGAATAACAAATTAATCTTATTGGACCCCAAAGTTCGTTTAGATAGATTAATATTAAAAGCAAGGCTATATAGAGAGTTATGTCACGCTTTAGGTGTACCATATGACACTGGTAGTGTTATGATGGATAGGGTTAAAGAAAAAGGTTTTTCTTATGTGGCATTTGATGATTCTGAAATACTTAGCATTGAATTAGGTAAAGTTCTGAAATTAATTTAAAAAATCAAGGTTTTAATTAATTGAAAATCAAATAATTTAAAAATAATTTAAAAATAATTGCAAAAAAATTTGTTTTATATTGAAACATTTACTATATTTGCACTATATATTAATAACGGTATTAATAAAGTACCACAAAATAAAAGTAATGAGAAACTTAATTAACATATTTGAAAACGAATTTTTCGCAGCCGAGGCAGATTTTAGCTTGGGTAGGATGAGAATTGTCAAAAATGAAAGTTAAGTTATTTAAAAAATAATAAAAACAATAAGACAAAATCTCATCCAAATCGGATGAGATTTTTTTTTGTTATAAACGGATGTGAGGTGTTGTAGGTAACATGCTTGACTGTCACTCAAGCGATTGCGGGTTCGACCCCCGTGACATCCGCAAAATTAAATTTGATTATCATGGGATAAATAAAGAAGTGATTAAGAATTTCCTACTTAATCGAGATGAAACTGGAAGAGAGATAATGTTCTATCCAGAAACAGGAAAAAAGTATTATATTGAATGGATAGGTGATGGTTATAGTAAATGGGGAGATTTCGACCCAGTAACTAAAAAATTCACTGGTAATTATGGAACTAAATATAGAGGTTCAGTAACACCTAAAGAATCTGTAATCACTAAAGAGAATGGATTCAATGATATTCATGAAGGTAAAGGTTCAGCGTATGAACACGTAAATTGGTTGCATAACCAATGGAAAAAAGAAAATGGTTATGGGTAAGATTGATAAAAAGAGAAATAGATTAATTGAGAGAATCAAAATGTTAGAAGATGAATTAACTTTATCTTTAACTAAAAAAACCTCTAATACTGTGGAAATTAATGTACCACTTCAACAAAGAAAGATTCAGGAGTTGAAAGAACAATTAAGAGGGTTAATGTAACCCTCAAACAGTACCAGCGCATAACGGTTGGTGTACCTGACTGTCACTCAGGTTTGGTTTATCCATGTAGCGGGTTCGACTCCCGTTGTAGTTGCCAAAAATAAAACAAAGAATCATTGTTTTAACCCTTGTCGGGGAGGTTTTTAAATGGTTCATAAGGGGACTTCGAATAATGGTAGTTCGTATGGTTGAAGCCCATAAGGTAAGAGTTCGACTCTCTTAGTTCCCACAAATTTGCTGCCGTAGTATAGCGGTCAAGTACACAAGGCTTTCAACCTTGCAGACGCCAGTTCGAATCTGGTCGGCAGTACAAATAATAATGGTCGGGTAGAGCATAATAAGTTATTTGACATTTTGGTAGAATTTATTTTTTAAAAAATGTGTCTTTTAATAAAAACTTCATATTTATTAATATGAGTAGAGACGAAAAGATTATAGAAATGTATAACGCTGGTGAAACAGCCACAGTTATATCAAAAGAATTAAAAATAGGTAGGAAAACAGTTTATAGAACTTTAGATAAGTTTAATATAACATTACATAAAAATAAACCTAATAATTGTCTAGTGTGTGGTAAGACATCTAAAAAGAAGTTATGTGGTACGTGTAACACTAATCTAAGGAGATATAGAGTCAAGAAATTAGCTGTTGAATATCTAGGTGGTGAATGTAAAAGATGTGGTTGGGAGGGTGATGTATCAGGATTTGATTTTCATCATAAAGACCCAAATCAAAAAGATTTTAATCCAAGTGGTTTAAACTTGGCTAATAAATCTTGGGAAAGGGGTAAAGAAGAATTGGATAAGTGTGAATTATTATGTGCACTGTGTCACAGATTAGAACATAGCACTTATGGGATTTTAGAAAAAATAAATTTAGAGTATAAAGGTAAAACCTTTCTATAAGGCTTGGTAACTCAGTTGGTAGAGTAGTGGACTGAAAATCCATATGTCACTGGTTCGATTCCAGTTCAAGCCACTATACCAAAAAGTTATTGAAGAACCATGTGTCGTTGGTTCGATTCCAACTCCGACCACAAATTGTGATAGTTAATCCTCTTATCTATGAAGTCTTAGGTAATGAAACTAGTCTCGGTAGACAATGTGCACATTGATTCTACCCAAATATGGCCCATTCGTCTAATGGTTAGGACGACAGGTTTTCGACCTGTAAACGAGAGTTCGACTCTCTCATGGGCTACAAGTTTGCAAACTAAGGTTATTAATTTCCTTGGGGGTATCGTCTAACTGGTTAGGATAGCTATTGGTAAGATATGGGTTCGAGTCCCATTGTTTCCAAAAAATTAATATGGTTTATCGTCTAAATGGCAAAAGATACTGTGCGTGTCAGTACAGAGATGGAGGTTCGAGCCCTCCGAAAACCGCAATATGGGGGGCACATGTACCAAGGCAAGGCGTTGGACATTTACCTAAACTTATGTGGTCGTTTCGATTATTTTGTGATATTTATTAATATGAAAGAATGTCCAAAGTGTGGTAATAACCACCATAAAAAGGGTAAGTTTTGTTCTAGGTCTTGTGCTAATAGTAGAACTTGGTCCAAAGAAGATAAAAGTAAAAAATCTGAAATCGCTAAAAAATCTGAAAAAGTTTTATTGGCCAATCGTGACCCTGAAAGAAGAAAGAATCTCTCAATATCAGCAAAAGCCCAAGCAAAAGTTGGTAACATTAATTGGAGTAAATTACATACTAAAGATGTTATTAACAAGGCCTTAAAAACTAAAAAGCTTAAAAGGGAACTATGGTTAGATTCATTTGATAGGAGTGATAAAATTGAATACCGTAAAGCTTGTAAATTTAAATTTAGTCTTAATTCATACCCAGATAAATTTGATTTTTGGTTGATTGAAGAGTATGGCTGGTATAAAGCTAAAAATATGGGTGACAATCCAAATGGGATAAGTAGAGACCATATGTACTCAATTAGTGAAGGATTTAAAAATGGTGTTGACCCGTATTATATTAGTCACCCAGCCAATTGTAAATTAATGAGGCATGGTGAAAATAATAAAAAAGATGGTAAAAGTAGTATTAATCTAGAAGATTTAATAAAAAAAGTTAATAAATGGGATAATAAATATGGGCCGTTAGCATAAATGGCAAATGCTCTTCATTTGCAATGAGGAAGATTGGGTTCGAATCCCAGCGTGTCCACAATGTCCGAGAGAAGGATTCGATTTCCTTTGTCTCCACAAACATTCTTTACTTATGAATATAATTTATTATATTATATTTATGAGTAAGGATTATCGAAAATTATACGAAACTACCCACGGTGAACTACCCACACACTAAAAAGATGTGTGGGCTTCCTGCACAACGCACAGCCTAATGGCTCACGTTAGCGTACAAAGGGTTGTCCCTAACCCCGAAATTCTTTATGTTATATGCAGCGTTTACATCTCTATCAATTGAATTACCGCACTTATCACAATCATAAGTTCTATCTAAAAGTTTTAAATCTTTCTTGTGGTTTCCACAGTTAGAACATACTTTACTGCTTGGTTCAAACCTTCCAATTACAACAAGATTTTTACCTTGCCATTCAGTCTTATATTCAAGCATTGTTCTTAATTGTCGCCAACCCATATCAGATATTGCTTTAGCTAAATTATGGTTCTTAACCATATTACTAACAGACAAATCTTCCAATACAATTGTATTATAAGATTTAACTAATTCAGTAGATATTTTGTGCAAGTAATCAGTCCTTTGGTTACGAATTTTTTCTTGCAGTAATGCTACTTTTAATTTTTGTTTTTCTCTATTTATTGAGTCTTTCTGTTTTCTTGCAAGGCTTCTTTGTTCAACTCTTAATCTTCTTTGTTGTGATTTAAAGAAGTTTTTATTTTCATATACTACACCATCAGAAGTAATAGCTAAATCTTTAATTCCAAAATCAATACCAACAGATGTTTCAGTTTTAATTGATTTTTTCTTTGGTTTTTCGGTTTGAGTATCAACCAATATTGAAACAAAATATTTACCAGTTACTGTTTTAGTTAATGTAACTCTTTTAGGTAAACCTTTAAATTCTCTGTGGTAATCAATAGCAACTTCTTTTAATTTAGGTAGCTTTAGTATTCCCTCTTTAAACGATATTTCAAATCCTTGTGGAAACGTAATTGACTGTTTGGAATACTTATTTTTAAATTTAGGAAATTGACCTTTACCCTTAAAAAAGTTTTGATATGCTGTATCTAAATTGATTATGCTATGTTGTAATACTTGACTTGGACATTCTTTAATGTAGTCAAATTCTTTTCTCAATTCTGGAAGTTGTTTTATTAAATCATATTTAGATATTGATTTTTTATTTGAGGCATACGCAACAGTCTTGGTTTCCAACCCCAAATTATAGACAAGTCTATTTACACCAAAATACCTTTGTAGTTGGTCTTTTTGGTCATCTGTTGGAAATATTCTGTATTTGTATCCTTTAAGCATATATTATTAAATAGTCTAAACTTTTGTAAAAGTACAATATTTTTATCTAAATCACAAACTTTGGTTAAAATTAATTTATTTCATACCGTATTTTGTTTAAATCATTCCGTCTTTGGTTGTAAATAATTTAAACAAAATACTACATTATGCAATCAAATTACATTTCTACAAACCATTCAAAACATTATCTTAAAGCACATATTATATTGGTTACAAAATATCGTAAACCATTATTAGTTAATCAACTTAAAGAAGATATGTATGTAATATTCAACAACATCATAGATAATTCAGATTTTAATGTAGAGGTATTTCAAAGTGATATAGACCACATACATTTCTTAATTAGGTACATACCTCGTTTGTCTATATCTCAAATTGTACGTAGGTTAAAACAACAATCTACATATCATATTTGGCAATTACATTCAACATTGCTTCGTAGGGAGTATTGGTACAAAAGTATGTTTTGGTCAGCAGGGTATTTCGTTTGCTCTATTGGTGAAGCAAGTCCAGATACTATTCGTCAATATATTTTAAGTCAAGGTTAATTACTACATTTGTCGCTTACATTTTGTGAATTTAAACAAATATTTGGTTTTGTCAAAATAATATTGTATTTTTGCAAAAGTTTAGACTATTTAATAATATATGCTTAAAGGATTTAAATATAGATTATACCCAACAAACTCACAAAAAGAGTTGATTGCCAAACATATTGGTAGTAGTCGTTTTGTGTATAACCTTGCATTAGAAACAAAAATACAGCGTATTTAGGTTCTAAACATAATTTTTCTCCTTTTGACTTAATCAAACAACTACCAGAACTTAAAAAAGAATGTGAGTGGTTAAAAGAAGTCAACAGCCAATCATTACAACAATCTATACAAAATATGGATATTGCATTTAAGAAATTCTTTAAAGGTGCAGGTTTTCCAAAATTCAAATCTAAACATAAAGGAAAACAATCTTTTTCAATTCCACAAAACGTAATAGTTGAAAATGACCTTTTGATTATTCCTAAATTCAAAGAAGGAATTAATATAGTTTTGCATAGAGAAATTAAAGGAACAATTAAAAGTGCTACCATAAGTGTTACCCCAACAGGTAAATATTTTGTTTCAGTATTGGTTGATACTAATACTGAAATGCCTATTAAAGCACCTATTAAAGAAAACACAACATTGACTTGGGTATTAAAGATTTTGCAATTACATCTGATGGTGAAGTATTTGAAAATCCAAAGAACTTACGAAAAGCACAAAGTAAACTAAAATATGTACAACGTAAATATTCAAAAAACAAAGGTAAACACACTAAACACCGTCTTGCCTTACTACACGAAAAAGTAGTAAACAAACGTAAAGATTTTCTGCATAAAACATCCACTAAATTAATTCGTGAGAACCAAACAATTTGTTTAGAGGATTTGGCAGTAAGTAATATGGTCAAAAACCACAATTTAGCACAAGCAATAAATGATGTAAGCTGGTCAACTTTTGTAACTATGTTGGAATACAAGGCTGAATGGTATGGTAAAAACATTCTACGTATAGGACGTTTTGCACCATCATCCAAGACTTGCAACTGTTGTGGATACATAAATAAAGAACTGACACTAAAAGATAGGTCTTGGACTTGCCAAAAGTGTAATTCTGTTCTTGATAGAGATGTAAACGCTGCCATAAATATTAAATTATTTGCATTAAAAAATATTTTGAGTGGGGAACACACTCTTAAAAATCATGATGAACTGCCCACATTAGTGAGAGTGCTGACTCATGAAGCCCATCCCATCGGCTCTGCCGTGGGTGGGTAGTTCACGTTTTCCACATGATGGTTATATGGTAAATTTTGATAAATATCAATTATTAATGAAATAAATGGATAGCGAATCTTTAATAGAAGAGTTAAAATTTAACGATAAATGGCTTACTGATGAATATAAGCAAAGTGCGTATTATCGGGAATATTTGCATTTAATCTTTAAAAAGTTAGAAAATTTATATAAATAATTTGTTTATGTAAATTTTTTTTTGTATCATTGCTTAAATATTAAAAATAACAAATTATGAAAAACAAAAACATTATTTATGCAATCGGAGTCATATTGTTAATAGCGCAAATAGGCTTCATGGTAACCAAATGTCAACCAGATAACTGTACTAAAACAGTTTATAAACAAAAAGTAACAGCTGGAATGACACTTAAATCTTCATCCAGTAAAGCATATACAGCTGAAGGATTCATTCCTAGTACAAAAGAAACACCAGTTTGGATGGATTGGGAAAGTAGAAATATTGATATTAATAACCTTAGTGGGAGATATTTTTCGGGGATGATTAAAAATGACATAGACCAAACTTATTCTGTAGGCCCATGGATTGGATTCCAAAGTTCAATTACAATACCTGAAGGTAAAGAACTTCATATGAGGTCAGTAAATTGTATAATTAAAGGTGATATAAATGGAAGCGGTACGTTAATATTTGAAAGCTATCAAGAAGATAAAGCTTATAACACTCCAGTTGGTGCCAAATTGATAGTTGAAGGTACTGTTGCGAGTTCAATAAATCTAGTATTAAATGCCAATGCAACAGTTGAAACTGGAATTACATTAAGTGATAATGATACTGGAATAAGTAATAAAATTAAAGTAGACGTACCATGTGATTGGCCTATGAATGAGCCAATTAAAGATGAGAATGGTGTGTTATGGATATATACTGAATATAAATAAATATGAGAATAGGGCCGTTATATATCTATACAGGTAATGGCATATTCTGGTTTCGAATATGGGGTAAAGGGTTAGCTTTTAGAAATAAAAACCATAAAAACTTTTATGGTAAATTTTCGGAAAGAATGGGCAAGTCTAAATATTTAGACTTGCTTTCTTTTCGTATAACATTATTAAAATAATGGAAGATAAATTTAGAGTTATAATTGCTGGTGGTAGGGACTTCGATGATTTTAGAACGTTATCTGAATTCTGTATGCACATACTTCAAAATAAACAAAATGTTGAAGTGGTTTCTGGTAAAGCAAATGGGGCTGATAAATTAGGTGAACAATTTGCTAGATTTATGGGTTATCCAATAAAAGAATTTCCAGCAAATTGGGACAGTGTTGAAGATAAACCAGAAAGTCAAATTGGGTGTGATAAATCAGGCAAACCTTATTGGAAAATCGCTGGAATGGTGCGTAATAAAGAAATGGCTGAATATGCTGATGCGTTGATTGCTTTCTGGGATAAATCATCTAAAGGCACAGCCCACATGATAGATTTAGCAAAAAAAATGAATTTAAAGGTTAGAATATACAAATACGAACAACCAATAAAAGAAGAAGATATACCTTGGTGGAAACAATAATATGGAGATAACAAATGGTGCGTTTATAATAGATAGTTTAGGGAAGATATTGGTTACTCATGCAATGGGTCATACATTAGCTGTATGGTCAGTACCTAAAGGATTATACGAAGAAGGTGAAACTTCAAAAGAAGCTGCAATCAGAGAAGCTTTAGAAGAAACTAATTTAGATTTGAAACTTTATGAGAATATTACATTTTATAAAGATTTAGGAATAGAATCATATTCTAGTAAGAATAAAAAGATACAAGGTCACTTGTTTTTAGTCGATTTCCCGCTGTCTGAATTGAATTTAGACTTGACATGCGTTAGCATGTTTGAATGCACCTATACGGGCATGCAATTACCTGAGAACGATATTACTATATGGGAGACGTTAGACTTCGCAGAAAGGTTATTACATGAGTCTCAAAAAAAGTTTTTAAAAAAAATAACAAAATTATTTGTTAGTAAACAATTAAAATAGTATATTTGCTTAAATAAAAAGAAACGATGGCGAACAAAAAAATTAAATTGAGTAAGCCTAGCAAATCTTGTGCTGGGTTAAATTTTAAGGTTAGGTTTAAATTTGATAACAAAAATGGTTATTTTATTGTAACTAACAGTAAGGGAAAACAAATAGATAGTAAACAATTTAACAACCATGATGAAGCATTAGTGTTCGCTAAGGGGTTAAATGATAAAACAATTAATGATGAGTAGAAAAATAACGTCAAATAAAGATTTCGAAGGTTGGGATGAAGAGGTCAACGAAGCAACTGCTATAGATATGGGTGAAGATTTTTATTATGATGAAGAGGTCACTTCAAGAAATAATTATAAATCGAAGGTTAGTTTTTATGATGAAGTAAATAAACCAATCATGGCGATATTTTTTAACTTCTTTAATCTGTTAAGTCATAAACGAACTAATGAAGGAGTCGAATCTTATGAAGGTGTTAAATTTAAAGGTATCTTAAATATAGATAATAACTATATTGATTATTTACCTGATTATCCACCTGTGGTGTTTGAATATACTGTTTTAATTAGTATTAATGGTAATAATATGACTTTTGTTTTATTAGCGTTTAGAGAAGGTGGTCAAGTTAGAAATTTAGTTAGATTAAGTAGCTTAGATGATGATGATATTAAATCTCATGTAGTATATGATAAGTTATTTAAATTAGCTGTTGATAGTTCCAACTTAAAAGGTAGTTATTTAAGATAGTTCCAACTTAAAAGGTAGTTATTTAACAATCGCTGATGAGTTTTTAGAGTGGAAAATACGTGACCTTAAAGAATTATCTTTTGATAATGTATTCTTACCTGAAGATTTGATGGATGATTTAAATATGTACATTAAGTTATTCGAGAAGAAAGGGGTGCTACCTAGATACATGTTTAGTGGTGCGCCAGGAACGGGTAAAACCGAGTCAACTAGGGCGATTAGTAAACTTTTGAATAATCAAAATGTTACAATCATTAAAACAAATATCTGTAAAATCATTAAAGACAAATTTGAATTGGCTAAAATTTTAGCACCTTGTGTGTTGATATTAGATGATATTGATTTATATCTAGGTGATAGGAATCATGGTTCATATAGCCCATTATTAGGTGCTTTCTTAGATATATTAGATGGTGTTGACAAATTACCTGATAATGTAGGTGTTATTGCAAGTACAAATGCGCCACATTTAATTGATTTAGCCGCACAGAGGCCAGGCCGTTTCCATAAATTATTATTCTTTGATGAATTGACAAATGAAAATGTTAAGTCGATAATTATTAAATCATTAGAAAATTTAGATAAAAAATATAATTCAGTAAGTGAAGAGGATATAAAAATATTAACTGATGAAATGTTGGTTAATTTCTTTAAATCAGAAGGGTTTACTGGCGCATTTATTTATGAAGCAATTCAAGATTTTAAAAATAAATCTGAAATTTTAGAAACTCCGTTAGACTTAGCTAAAATTATAGCTGAAATCAGTAAAAAGAATACGACGTTAGAAAATAAATTAAAGAGTGCTACCATCGATAGTAAACTTAAAAAAAGTAGTAAAAAACTAGGTTATTAAAAAAAGTTAAAAAATATTTGGTAGTTTAAAATATTATTCATATCGTTGCGACATCAATAACATTAAAAATTTTAAAATGACAAAATCAAAAGGATTATTCGGCAAGTTAATGGCCTTGGTGTACCAATTAGTTTTAGACAAGCTTTAAGCCCAACAAGTAATTTATAAAGGAGCGTAAAACCCATTCATCGCTTTAGCGTGAATGGGTTGTAAGCAACAAAAAGATTTGACTTTTAAAAATAAAGTCGTATATTTGTATTAACTCTGGTTTTGGGATGCAATCGGAGTATAAACAAAAACAAGTGGAGGCGTTGACATTGGTCGAGTCAATGAAACTTGAAGCCCAACCCATCGGCTCTGGCGTGGGTGGGTAGTTCACATGTAGGTTACACACATTATTATGATGTAGATGATGATTATAGCGGTGATTGGACGCCAACCCTAACATTAGCTATTGAATTTTTATAAATAAATTTGTTTTTTTTGTTTTAATTATGTATAATTACACAATTAAAACCAATCATTATGAAAAAAGTATTACTATATATAATCGTTTTATTAACATTTAGTATATCTTCAGCGCAAGTTGCTGGAGAAGACCCTAGGCTATCTTTTAGTCTTTATCAAGATATTAAGTTAGCAATGACTATAGATGATTATGGTAATGAACCTTTTACTCCAGATGTGAGATTTGAATTTATGATGGAAGGTGATTATGATGGAACTGGTAGTCTTGTAATTGGTTTGACTTTTGAGTATGCTGATTTATATGAATTCAATTTCACTCGTTATGGCCTTCAAGGGGGTTACAATTTTAGAAATAATAAATTGCCTTTTAATTTAGGTTATTTTGATAACGCAATTTATGGTGGTGCTGGGGTTATTATAAGAAATTTCCCTGAAGATAACTTAAGTTATATAAGTCTTGAAATCACTGATGATTTTGCTATATTCTTAACCAAGTGGTTAAGTCTTAATTTAAAAACAACATTAATGCAACGAGGGGATTTGGCCGCCAAATATGATGACCCCTCTGGTTCTTACAGACCTTGGGAATGGAGACTCAATGTTTATGGTGGTTTAAAAGCGTATATTAATCTTTAAAATAATAATATTATGACAACTATGACAATTCTAAAAAACTTCCATATGGGAACCATAAAATGTTTTCCATGGAAAATAAATTTCTTGCACATGTAGATACCAAACGTATGAATTGGTATCTAGATAGGGATTTAGCTATCATGTTAAACGAATATAGATACCAATCATTTTTAAAAGGGGCTATCCAAATCACCTGGTTCACCAGCCGAAGAGAGAAACTTCAAGCCCTTTTTATTTTTTAAATGCTGAAAATCAAGTAGTTAAAAAAAGTTTAAAATTTTTTGTTATTTTACTTGTTTTTTAAATATATATTATGTACATTTGCAGAGTAAAAATAGGAAAGTTATAATGAGGCGAAATCATTATAAAACAACTTTAAGTGAGGCTCTTAAAACTTTTTTAAAAAAAATCGCAAAAAACTTGTTTAATTAAAAAATAAGTTGTATATTTGCACAAGAATTAAAATACGTTCATTAAAATATTGAAAATAATGGGGTGCTTATGCTCCTTCCTTCGGGAAAAGATAAACCTAGTGATAGGTATAAAGTGATGTCCAAACAAGGCATTGCGTTGAGGGCTTTCGGGTCAACAATCTGTGTAAGCATATTAACTACGAACAAGGGTCAATGGCTGAATGGCTGAGATTAACGAGTTCACTCCCTAGCTTCGGGGAGTTGAGATAGAAATATCAATAGGCGGTTAGTAGATTTCGGTTGAAACGTGTAAAAAGCGGATAGGCTGATTTCATCATGATTTGTTATGGAATGTTTAATAATGATGCTTCATTATAATCTTGGGAAACCAAGCGTTATATTAAGTTAAGTTAATTTGTAAATCTAAGTAATGAAGAAATGATGTGGTGGTAAAACACTGCAACGGGGTGTCGTAAACTAAACTGGTCAAAAGCCAGCACGTTTGTCAACTGCTAGACACATCCTGTAAGAGAGAGCATCGCTAATCAATTAGGTGGGGCGATAGCCCAACCACTTTTATGTTAAAAAAGCAAAGATAAGTAAAAGTTCTAGCGGTCACGGATACAAAATTAAGTTATCCCACTGAAATATGTGGGCAGTTATTAACCTCACAAGGGTAACGCTGAAACGGAGACTAGGTATCGTTAGTAGGAGGGTCGCACCTTCTCATCCTCGCAAGGGAGCTAGGTAGTGAAATTGGTTTATATCAATCTGTGGTAAAAGAGTTTGCAGTCACTCCAAGACTGTCTTAATGATGCCTACCAAGTGGAAACATGAGGTGTGTGAAATAGGGAAACCGAAAGCAAAAGGTATTACAAGGGCCCAACACTCAAGCCTTTAACGGAGATATCGTCTAATTTGAAGACACTTCCTATTGCTGGAAGGTAATGTAGTATCAAATCTACCATTCCGACTATAAAATGAATATGTGAATACATGACGATATGAGTTGCCTACCACACATATTCATTTTGAAAGGCGCAGTAGCTCAATTGATAGAGCGTGTTGAAACATCCGATAAACGGTTGAAGTAGGCAAGGTTGGTGGTTTGAGTCCATCTTGTACCACTAAATGGGGAGTGTAGCCAGACCAGCATTGAGTTGGTATCTGTAACCAAGCTGAAAATGCAATTGTGAATGTTGCCACTTCCATAAAATCATGGAAAGCAAATGAAAAGAATTTTCATGTCTGAATGTGGGACGCATTTCGGACAATAAACAAAAACAAGTGGAGGCGTTGTCGTTGGGCAAGTCAATGAAACTTGAAGCCCATCCATCACGAAGTGTGGATGGGTAGTTCACAGTCCCTAGAGTGATGATTAGAACTAAATATAAATGTGAGAATGAATTATCATACATTCCAACTGAGTTAGCTTTAATGGATGCTTTTGATAAAAATGATATTGTCGTTCAAGTAACTTATAAGGCGAAAACTAAATATAATGTTGAATTATTATATACTGAAGTATATCGTATCAGTGAAAATTTAGAAATTGATGAATTATATAAAAAAAATATAAGACTGATAATCAAGTAGTTAAAAAATAATTTAAAAATAATTGCAAAAAAACTTGTTTTATATTAAAACATTTACTATATTTGCACTATATATTAATAACAAGGGTAAATCCCAAAATAAGAAATAATGAGAAATTATACAACATATACGAAACAGTATCAACCGAAGGGCGGGAAGTCCCAAGGTCAACTGAGTATACGTTGTAGTGACATAACAGAATTCTAATGTAGAATATAGTTATATAAACAATATATAAAAACCCAGTTGATAAAACAATTTCAACTGGGTTTTTTGCGTTTAATAGTTTCCAAATCTATAAAATTGGAGTTCTTTGAAATATTGTATTTTTATCTAGGGGTTAGAGCAGATGGCTAGACTCGCTTGCCTTGGGTGCAAGAGTTAGAAATAACATCGTGGGTTCGAATCCCACCCCTTAGACATGAAAATTTTTTGGATTTTGGTTCAAAATCTTTACTTATGTATAAATTAAAAGAATATATTAAAAAACGGGAAATGACCAAGGTAGAATGAAAAAAGGCTACGGGGCCTTGGAAGCTTCAGTATGGTCGGTTCGATTCCGACTTTCCCGACGACCAGACTGTTACTAATTCATAGAAGGAGAAACGTATCCTAGCATAAAATTAGATTTATTGGGGCATCGTCTAGATTCCAGAAGGATTTAGATTAGGTCGTAAAATGAAATAAGAGAATAGTGAACCTAAGAAATACGTGGTAGCATGGTTAACAATGTCTTGTCTCTTATAATGACCTCGAAGCTCAAGTGGACGGGCATCTCCCTTTTAAGGAGAGGGTTACGGGTTCGAAGCCCGTGGGGGTCACAAAGTTCAGTTGATAGTCTGAACTGAACCAAAATTATCATTTGCCTATATCGCATACCAACATATAAAGCACTTAACACTGGATGATATGCACCATAGACTGAATAGGAGAAGGTACTGGATTTGTAACCCAGAAGGCTGGTCGGTTCGATTCCGACATGGTGCCCCACAAAAAGAGGATATTATTTGGTGAGTAGACTATCGAGCCAGTTATAGCGAGTATAGTTAAAGTGACAAGTAAGATGACAGGGCATATTGGGTATGTTTATAACAAACCTGAACTTAGCGGTTTTGGTGTCGTCCTCTTTAAAATTGGGAAGTAGGTAAGCGGTCAAAACGGCCTGACTGTAAATCAGGTGCTTAGGCTTCGGGGGTTCGAATCCCTCCTTCCCAACTATACATGTAGAAAGCAATTATTGATGTCTAGCTTCAGCTTCGTGGAGAGGTCAGGCTACAATCTGGTGATAAGATTAATTACCTTAAGTCAGATACATTATGAATTGTGACATATCGCATATTACGATATGGAATATTAGTAAATATTGCCCCATGGTGTAATTGGTTAACACGTCTGGTTTTGAGCCAGAAGAGTCTAGGTTCGAGCCCTAGTGGAGTAACTTTGGAACTTTTGTACTTTTTGATATATTATATATAAAAGATTAGGTCGCAAAATGAAATAAAGATAAAGAGGGAGATGTTTTAACCTAACATCTTTAAAAAATAGGTTAATGGCCCCGTAGCTCAGTTGGTTTGGAGAAATCCTTAGAGCTTTCCGCTTTTAACGGAAATGTCACAGGTTCGAATCCTGTCGGGGTCACAAAAATTACCAGATGTTACCGTTAAGGTGGTATAAAAAGTGTAATTAATTGGTTTACAATGGATTGATTTTATAGAAAATCACAAAACGTTACCGTTAATTACCGAATGCACCCATAGTTTAAGTGGTTAGAATTTTGGATTGGTATTTCAAGGGTCTCGTATCGTGTACGAGTGGGTGCTCCGAGCCATTTGGATTGTGAAACTTGTGGTACAAGATATTGTGACCAAAGTTGTTAAATTATAAGGTATGATTTGGTTATTACATTAATATTTCGTATCTTTGTAGTAAATTAAAAATAAGATATGAGAGAATTAGTGGTAACACCATCGATAACAGATAGAAGTTCACCTTCATTACAAATGTACTTCAATGACATTCAATCAATTAAGATTTTAACACCTGAAGAAGAGTATGAAATTGCGGTAAAAGCGTTTGATGGTGATGAAAAATCTAAAGAATTATTAGTAAAACATAACCTAAGATTTGTAATAAGTGTTGCAAAACAATATCAAATATATGGGATTAAATTTGAAGATTTAATCAATGAGGGTAATATAGGGTTGCTTAAAGCGTCAGAAAAGTTTGACCCATCAAGAGGTTTTAAATTTATATCATATGCTGTATGGTGGATTAGACAAACAATAATAGCACACATACAAGCAAACAGTAAAATTGTTAGACCACCACTTGGTAAATATATTAAATCATTTAAAATGAAAAAAGAATATACCTTGTTGGAGCAAAAGTTAGAAAGAACTCCAGCTTACAATGAATTGGTAGACCATTTAGGTAATGAGTTTAGTGATTCTGAAATAGAGTTTTTTATTGATAATTTAAGTAATAAGGTACAATCATTAGACGCACCTTTAGGAGAAGATGATGATTCTATAACGTTATTAGATTTGTTAAAAGATTCAAATGATTTCGATTCAAATGACTTAGTTAAGTTAGGTGATTCTGACATTAGAACTGAAGTATTACTTAGTAGGTTAAATGATGAAGAGAAAACCATATTAATATTATTATATGGCTTAGATGGTAGAGAACCAGTAAGTATCAAAGAAGTATCAAATATGTTAGAACTTAGCAAAGCAAGAATTGCTTTGATTAGAGATAAGTCTTTACGTAAATTAAAATTCCAATTGCTTCATAAGGGTAATTGGTTGAAAGAAATATGAGGTAAAACAACCCCAGCAACTGTATAAGTAATATATTGTTGAGAGCTGACTCAACACTCCTTAGTGAACTGCTAGGTGTGAAAGGTAGTTGAGACACCGACTTGCGGGATTGGTGTCCAATGGCTAACATGTGACCCTTCCAAGGTTGAGCTGTCGGTTCGAATCCGACATTCCGCACAAAAATACAACATTTAAATTGAATCTTTAATTCGTTTAAGTAAATCAATCTTATTCTCAAATAAGGTTTCTTTTAAGGCTTGTCGTTCATCTTCAAGTCTATCTCTTACGATACTTTTAACCTTTTCCGTAAATGATAAACCTAATTCCACAGTAGTACTAAATTTATGGTTAGCCAATATTATTTTATCATGGCCAATAACCATACAGTATTCATTTACCCTATCTATTAGAAAGTATTCATCTGATTTAGGTGAAATCATTCTTTCAACATCAGTTCTATCTAATAACTTATTAACAATTTCAATTGTTTCTTTAGCTTCTTCATTATCTTCCAATTTACTCTTAAATGTCCAATTCATAATTTTTATTTTTGAGTTAATCTTACAAAGATACAACAAATAACCCAATTATCAAAGTATTTCGACATTCTACCTATAATATCGTTAAAGTGTAGATTAAAAGAAAATCATAGTTTTATTTGTGTAATTAAAATATTTTTCATATCTTTGTATTCTAATATAAAATATAGAATTATGAGTTATTGGGATGATTGTGACGAATATTGGTTTGGGCAAGAATTTGGTAGCAAGAATAAAAATGCTCCTGAAGGTGTTCATATAATGAACAAAGACGAAAGTAAGTTACTTCGTAGGCTTATGTCTGAAAATGGAATGACTGAGGAAGAAGTGCGGAGTCACAAAAAATATCGAAAGATGTTATCTAATGCACAAAAGGAAGGTCAAAAATGTCATAGAAGTAAAAATCAAAAGGTTAAGGACGGTATTATGAAAGAAATAACTAAAGAGTTAAAACTTCCGAAAGAACATCCAGATGTTGTTGAAAGATACAATGCCAAGATAAAGGAAATTATGAGCGGTAAAGATATTTGGAATAGATACTATTTGTTCCATTAACTGATGATGAATTTTAAGAAATTAGCTGATGATGAATTTTAAGAAATTAGCTGAAAGAGTAATTAAACGTTTAAAAGCGGAAGGGGTTGAATGTTATTTATGGCATGCGGCCACCACTGGTAGTGCTTATATACGTTTTAGTGATAGTAGAATAGGTTCAGTTAGATTTGGTGACCATAAAGGTAGAGCTCAATATAGCTACCGATGGAATGTTAGAAGTGATTTTCCAGTTGGCCACAGCAAATGGCATAAGATAGAAGGTAGATGGAGATATTATACGCACACAAAGAATTGGATTGATATGATACCTTTAATTATTGAACAAAAAAAGAAGGTTGAACAATGGGGACCTAACCCATATGAGTATTATGTACCTGAACATAAAAGGAAAAATGAAATAAAATCAACAACTAAAATAAAATTAACGGAAGTCGAACTTAATAAATTAATAGATGGATAATTCAAAAGAAATTAAAGAACAAAATGAACTTTTAAAAAATAAGTAATGAATAACAAAGGTAGAAAAATATATATTAGGAAAGACTTAGTTGGTGTTGATGAATTAAGTGAATTGGATTTTGAACTACAGGATAGTTTTGGGTATGATTATGAAAATGATGAAATATACATTATAGATTCAATTAAAAATGATTCAATTAGAAAGAAAGTACGATACTATGTTGATACAACACCACTTAAAATTAGTGATTTAGAAAAGCTATTGAAGAAGTATAAAAAGAAAGGTGCGACACATATAGCTATAGAACATCATACTGACCATAATGGTTATGAATTTTCAGGATTTAACGTTGAGTTGGCAGATGATGAGATTATACAAAGATATGAAGATGAATTATCAAAGAAATTAGAATTAAATAAAAAATATAATAAATTAAAACTTGAGATAGATAAAGTTAGGCATGAATATGATAAATTAAAGGTTTAATTTGTTTATATCAAAGTTTTATAGTATAATTGTAAAAATAAGTCAGAGGTTTATACGCACTACGGTGAGGAACTTCACGGCATCACTGCTAGAGGTAGGAGAGTTTAATAAAGGAGAAGTCATAAAATAGGAAAGATACCAAAGACTTCGTTGGTAAATGCCTTTATTACTCGTTTGCACTACCGAGGATGCAACCCAAATAGATTTAGGTGAGAGGCAGACCTATGATAATCGGGTTGGGGCAAATAGGTAAATGTATAATTAAAACAGAACCGTGGGTACGACATGCACTTATTTTTTAATTTAAATAAATTATAATTATGAATGATGCATTAATAGAAGCTGAAGTTAACAAAAGAGTTCAATTTAAAATGAATGAATTTTGGACCTCATTCGAAAATCACATGAAACGAAATGAGCACTATAAATGGGCTTCAATGAATAAAGATAATATAATGAGGGCAACCCATTATATTGATGCTTATGAAGAAATACGGGGTATCTTAAGGAAGGAAATTGACCTACCTACAGCATTGGATGGTGAGATAGCAAAACGAATTTGGGAAAATAAAGAAGAACTAGTCAGTAAGATAAGTGATAGAGTACTTAATAAAGGTACTTTCAATTATTTGTATCTTAAAAGCTTTATAAAGGAGCGTAAAACCCATTCATCGCTTTAGCGTGAATGGGATGTAAGCAACCAAAAGATTTGAATTTTAAAAATAAAGTCGTATATTTTTATTAACTCTGGTTTTGGGATGCAATCGGAGTATAAACAAAAACGGGATGAGGCGTTACCATTAGGTGAGTCTGTGACCCCCGAAGCCCAACCCATCGCCTCTGGCGTGGGTGGGTAGTTCACTGGCGTGGGTGGGTAGTTCACTAATAATTGTATAGAAGATTTTATAAATGGGTAAGAAATATTGTGATTGCGGTAAGCCAGCGAAATGGTTATACATGCCAGGTTATAGTGATAGTGATAATGATTTTTCATGTGATGATTGTGTTCCAAGAGGTTGCTCTTGTAATTCACACCATTTATTTAATAAATGGGAAAGTGCACCAACCGACAAAGATGGGGTTGAAGGTAAAGATTGGAAGTGGCTTGAGAAAGACGTTGAATGGACTCCATTAGATAGTAAGGGTAGAGAATACCCATGTTGTGAATTTGAATATGATACAGACGAAGATACTTTTAGTGATTTATAGGTAAAAAATTTGTTTATTCATTTTTTTATAGTATAATTGCGTCATGATAGAATCGTTTAAAGGTCAATATGCTTGGTTAAGCAACATGACACCAGTTAAAATAATGTATGATGGAATTGAATATCCATCAGTCGAACACGCTTATATGTCGGCCAAATCGCATAATATGGAATGGAAATCTAGATGTGCCGATGGTCAAATATCAGCAAGACAAATAAAAGCTGAAAGTAAAGGTATCTTCTTAATTGAGGGTTGGCATGATTTCAAACTTGATGTAATGAGAGAATGTATTAACCAGAAGTTTTCTCAAGAACCATATAAAACCCAATTGGATGAAACGGGTAACATGTATATTCAAGAAGGCAACTGGTGGAATGATACTTTTTGGGGTGTTGTTATCAAAACTGGTATAGGTGAAAACAATTTAGGTAAATTAATAATGGAAAAAAGGGATGAAAACAGAAAAAATAAATGAACTAATTGCTGAATTTATGGGTTATTCCAAACACCCCGATTACAATGGATATGAAATTGATGGTGACCCATATCATGCTAGTCAATTAAGATATCATGAAAAATGGGATAAATTAATGTTGGTGGTTGAAAAAATCGAATCAATCAAAGATGAGCATCATGGCTATTTCGCTGTATATATTGGTGCTAACGGGTGTACCATTCAAGGTACTAAATTAAGGCTTGATAAACCAATTGCTAATCCACCAATATATTTTAATAATGTTGTATTAAGTACAAAGTTAGAAGCAACATATCAGGCGGTACTTAATTTCATTAAATGGTATAATAAACAAATAAAAAAATAATTATGTTAGAACAAATTTTAGAAAATTATGAAGATGAGTAAATCTTCATAGCTGATGGTTTTGATAAAGCTGTTATTGGTATTGCAACTGATTTTACAGACCCAAGATTAATATACTCTGTAAGTAAATGTATTGCAATATTAATGGAACGAGATGAAATGTCGTATGAAGAAGCATATGAATATTTTACATATAACGTTTCTGGCGGTTACATAGAAAATGGACCGATTTGGTGTTGGGATGATTTTGAGTGGTAAAAATTTATTATTTTCAAATAAATTTAGTATATTTGCAACACAAAATATAAATTATGATAATACAATTAGTAGATAGAAATAAAGAAATGTGCGATGCATGGGCAAAAGAATTCGTGGATTGTGACGATGTTATTACATTTTGTGGCGACTTTTTCACACCAGAAACTGACTGCATAGTATCACCAGCAAATTCATTTGGGTTTATGGATGGCGGCTTAGATGGTGTGATTACTAAACGTTTAGGTTCACAAGTTGAGAAAAATATTCAAGACCGAATTAAAGAAACTGATATAAAAGAATTATTGGTTGGTCAAGCAATAATGGTTCCAACTGAAAACAAAGAAATACCATTTTGTATTTCAGCACCAACAATGAGAGTCTCCATGAATATTGAGAATACAGTTAATGTCTATTTAGCGGCCAAAGCTATTTTTAGTCAATTAAAAGGTGAAACTAGAATTAATAAAGTTACAATTAGTGGTTTAGGAACTGGTGTGGGTAATGTATCACCTGAAATATGTGCCGCACAGATGAAACAAGCTTATGATGAAATTTGGTTAGGTAAATCAAAATTCCCGAATTCTTTAAAAGATGCTTTTTTATTAAACATAAAATATATTAATGAATCCATTAGAAAAAATAGAAAATGACCCTAGATTGCAGACCATACTACATGGTTTAACCCAAATGTGGCACTATCCTGAAGAATTTTTAGCGTTAGTTGTATATCATACTGATGATTTTGATTTAGCTAATGAAAGTATTGAAATGTTTTCTGAACATGATATTGATTTGGAAGAAGTATTCATTCAAATAATGGATATTACTGATTTTAAAGAAAGGTGTTTGAATAGTGAATATTTAAACCGAGAACGTTGCAAAGAAGTATATGATGAAAGAACTTTATGAGTTTATAAATAAAAGAATTGAACATATTGAGAATTCAGCAACATCTTCAATGGGGTTAGGTAGAATTTTAGAGTTAAATATTATAAAGTTTAAAGTAGAATAATTACTGAAAGATGGATAGAGATGTAAAATTAAAACAATTACGTTATAAATTTCCAAAATTGATAAGTGAAGGTAAAGTTAAAATTTCTACTAGAAGAAGTGAAAATTCAAATAACCGCATGATAAATTTCTTAATACCCGCTGAAATAGTAGTTTATTTAGAGACTTCATGTTACTTTGAAGATGGTAAAGTTGGAAGGGATAAAGTTACTAGTTGGTTAAGACGTAATAATTATAGATATTCACCATTGTTTGATTCATATCTATATTAATAAATTAAAAAATGAAAAATAATAGTAAATTTTTAAGTTTGGTTTTAAGACATAAACCTGAAACCATTAAAATAAAATTGGATAAAAATGGATGGGTTGAGGTTGATGAATTATTAGCTAAATTAAAACAGCATAATAAAGAGATTCCTTTAATGGAATTAAAGGAAATTGTTTATTTTAATGATAAAAAACGTTTCGAATTTAACGAAGATGAAACCAAAATTAGAGCGGCTCAAGGTCATAGTGTAAAGGTTGATTTACAACTTAAAGCTCAACGACCACCAATGGAGTTATACCATGGAACTGTATCTAAATTTCTGGATGCAATCAAAAAAGATGGTCTAAAGAAAATGAATCGCCATGCAGTCAATTTAAGCCATGATTTATCTACTGCGACTAAAGTTGGTAGTAGAAGAGGTGAGGCAATCATATTGGTTGTTAATAGTGGTGCTATGTATGCTGATAAATTCAAGTTCTTTCAATCAAAGAATGGTGTTTGGTTAGTGGATGAAGTTCCACCAAAATATATAAAAGTTAAAGAATAATGTATAAAAAAATAATTGAAATTGAAATTAACGATATTAGGTATGAGGCTGAAATATTATTACCTGAATATGATGAATCATTAAATCGTAACCCAAATAATTATAAAGTTGTTATTGAAAATGCCGATGAAGATTTGATTCTATATCTTAATGACCGTTTGGTTAATACAGAATATCATAATTCAAAACCAATAGCGTCTTCATATAAAATTGATTGTAAGATTTTTTATAAAAAACTTCATGTTGGTACATTAAAGGGTGTATTTCCTACTATAATAGACGCTAATTTTGAACACATTGTACTTAAATCAGATATATTTGAACTAGAAGTATTTAAACTGTTAGAAGGGACAAAAACCTTAAATGGTACTAAAATTTATAAACTAGGAGAATGATAATAGAAGAAACAGAAAATGGTGATTTAAAGTTTGGAACGAATAATTTTGATGGTTTGAATAAGGGAATAGTGATTTTCCCTGAAAATTTGAGTGATATCAAAAAATTAGAACAAATTAAATTATTTTTAGAAAATATATTAAAAAAAGATTAATGGGTGATATTAAATATTGGTTTAAAAGAAAATTTTGGCAAATACGTAACGTATTTAGATGGTTACCTATCATTTGGAATCAATTCGATTTTGATTATAGATATGCCATTGATGTATTTAAATTTCAATTACAAAAAACTTCAGATTATTTAAATTCAGATAAAGCAATGACTTTATCAGCTAAAGATAATCATAAACGTTTACAGATGATAATTAATTTAATGGATAAAGTTTATGATGAAGAATATGGAGGTGAATATTATGATAAACTAATTGAACTATATGGTGAAGATATATTAAAGCATAAATTTATTCCATGTGAAGACAATCAAGGTTATAGTGAGTTGAAATATTCATATGAATTAACTGAAACCCCTGAGCGGATTAAAGAGATTAATGAAACTAGATTAAGGTTGTTAAAAGAAAGCCATGAAAAACAACTTAGAGCGCATAAACTTTTATGGGAATTAGTGGAACATAACATTCAAAAAATGTGGGATTAATGTTTGAAATATATAAAATATATGGGTGTATAAGTGCTATATCTGAGCGTTGTAGAAATAAAATAAAAAATATAAAGGTTATATTTGGAATTTTAAAAATTAATAAAATTAAAGATAATTTAGAAATAAAAAATACAAATAAAAAGGGGCGACGCTTCATCTTGGGCGACATACATGGCGCATATTTAGCACTTTTACAAGTTTTAGAACGTTGTGGATTTGACTATGATAATGATGAGCTTATAACCATTGGTGATATTGTTGATGGATGGGGCGATTCATTCATGGTGGTTGAAGAGTTGCTTAAGATTAAGAATAGAATTGATATTCGTGGGAATCATGACTTTTGGTTTCAAGAGTTTTTAGACACTACCGTTCATTCAGAACGATGGGGGATGGGTGCTTTATCTACAGCTAAATCATACGCAAAAGCTGCTGGGATTGAATTATTGATTCAAAAGTTACCAAGTAAAGATGATGAATTTTTTAGAGATAATGGATATATTTTGAATTTTAATTCAGGTGATGTACCAGATAGTCATAAAGCTTTCTTCAGAAAACAAAACAATTATTATAAAGACCACCTTAATAATTTATTTGTTCATGGTGGGTTTAATCTAGGTATTCCGATAAAACAAACTTTACCTTACATATTCATGTGGGATAGACATTTATGGAAAAGAGCGTTAGAGATTAAAGATTCAGGAATGATGTTGATTTATCCTGAACAATTCAACCAAATATTCATTGGACATACAGCGGTAAGAGGTACTGAACCTATAAAAGCTGATAAGATTTGGAATGTTGATACTGGTGCTGGTGGGGGTGGTAAATTAACTATAATGGATATTGATACCAACGAATATTGGCAGTCAGATAACGTACCCGATTTATATCCTGATGATGAACATAATAAAAACAATTGGTAATGAAATATAAAATTAAAGAAGAATTAAGAAGAGGTTTATTAGAAAAGAAAGGTGACACTTATGATTATGGGTGTGTTATGCTTTATTTTAATATAAAGAAAAGTGATTGGGATAGGATTCAATCATTAATAGCTGATGAGGACCTTTATGAAGAAGAAGGTGACCAGACATATGGCCGTGAAAATGACCCACATGTAACCGTATTATATGGTTTGCATGCGGATGTTCCAGATTCTAAAATTGAAGAATTGGTTGATGGACTTAAACCAACGGAATTGATATTGAAAAAGATTTCAATCTTCGAGAATAATGATAAATATGACGTTGTTAAATTCGATATCACTGGGGTTAGTAAAGGTAAGTTAAGTGATATGAATACTAAATTTGTAAAATTACCTCATACAAGCGATTACCCCGATTATTATCCACATGCAACGATAGCATATGTTAAAGCTGGAACTGGTAAGAAATATGTACAAACGTTATCTACTAAAGATGCGATTACTGTAGAAGCAAAAGATTTTAGATATAGTAAGGCTGATGGGACTGAAAACAAATATAAATTAAAATGGTAGAACAAATTAAAAAAGACATGGTACAAGCCATGAAAGAAGGTGATACACTTAAAAGAGATGTGTTACGAGTATTACGAGGTGAATTACAAAGAGGTTTCTTAACTGAAGATGCTGATGTAATTAGAACAGTTAAAAAAATGATTGAAAATATCAAAGAAAACGGTGGTAATGATGCTGAAGTTGAAGTGTTGGAAAAATATTTACCCCAACAAATAACTGAATCTCAAATGAGATATTTGGTTAAAGAAGTTATCAACAAAGATGATATCGAATCAATGAGTGGTATGGGGCTTATTATGGCTCATTTCAAAAGTAAATATGATGGGACATACGATGGTAGGGTGTTAAGTACAATAGTTAGAGACGAATTATCATGAGCATATAATGAAAGCGTATAAATTAGTACGAGAATTGAAAAATGGCGAAATCACTTCCTTATTCATCAACAAGCAAGAGCGATATGATTTTGGGATTTGGTATGAGGCGCAAAACCATCCAACAAACGGTTTTGCGGAAAGACCATTTTTTCATTGTACAGCTAAGATGTCAGCACCACATTTGAAAACGCAACTTAAAACTGGTGAAAATCGAATTTGGGTTGAATTGGAAATCGATGGGTTTACTGAAATGAAACGCCCCGAAAATCAAGGTGGTGTATGGTATCTAGCAGAAAAAATTAAATTCATTAAAAAAATACTTTAAATAATAAGCTATGACAATATTTTTTATGATAACAACCATTATGTTTTTAACTTTATGGTTAAATACTTTCTGGATTACAAAAACACCTGATATCATTAAATCAATTGAGCGTGAATATCAAAATATGCGTGATAGAGGTTGGGATAGAATATTCTTGATGTTTGATTTGCATGGGACTATCATAAAACCTAATAGGGCTGTCGGAAATACTGACCTTGTTTATTATCCTTACGCTAAAGAAACACTTCAATTACTTAGTAAACAGAGTGATTTAGATTTAAATATCTACACATGTTCACATGAAGATGAGATTATTGAATATCAAGCAAAGTTCAAAGAAGATGGAATAATCTTCAAATATGTGAATGAAAACCCTGATGTTCAAACAAGTGGGTATGGAAATTATGATAAGAAGCCATACATGAATATCTTATTTGAAGATAAAAGCGGTTTTGACCCAACAAAATGGAAGCTTATTTACGATTATTTTAAGGAAAAATATAAAGATTCTTGACTTTTCTAATAAATTGTAATATTTATATGTATAAGTATTACAATTATGAAAAGAAAAAAAATTAAAAAAACATTTACATTAGATGAAGAAATTTATAATAACTTCTGTGAATTAGCTGATTCATTAGCAATTAATAAGTCAAAATTTGTTGATAATAAATTGAAAGAATTCATAAAACTTAATAGTGATGAAAAATAAGTTTTATATTACGTTTAGGGTGGTCACCAACTAAATACGATAAAAGTAATAATATTATAACTAAAGATAGGGCTATTAAAATGTTCTTATCTGATGGTAAAATGAGAGCACCAAATTGTAAAGTCGATATTGTAAAATTAGATTGGTTTAATAAGAAATATAATAATGGTCTTTAATTACTTGGTTAATTAGAAAAAATTGTGTATATTTGCATTAAATAAAATTAGTTATGAGTGAAATGGTAGATAAGTTAAAAGCCATACTTGAAAGTGAAGAGGGTAAAAAGGCAACTGAAGAATATTTCGGTAGGCTTGCTCGTGCTGATAAACGACAAAAAAAGAGAGTTAAAAATCTTAATAAATACGTTCAAACATTAACTAATGAGTGTTTACATAGTTTAGTAGTTAGATATTGTAAATGGGAAGAAAAGATTCAGGATAGATTATATTATCGTGGGATTGATGGTAGTAGTACGTTGATGGGCGTAGTGTTTGATTTTTTTCAAGAATATGGAACTGAATTAGAGAGTGAAGATATGTTTCAAACAGCTCGTTATCAATTTAGAAACTATGAAATGAGCCTTTATCAAGGTCAAGGTTGCTTTTTTAAAATAGAATACATAGAAAAAACAAGATTAATATAATGGTATTAGTAAAATTTGAAATAGAAGAGTATCACTTAATTTTAATTAAGCATTTGGGTTGGGAAATAATCAAAGACAGTAATAAAATATCAAGCTTTATCGAAGAAGGTGCTGAAACACCTTTTGGTGGTTTTCACATTATTGAAGACATTGGTATTATGTTATTTGGTAAACCAGAAGATGATTTTGACCCATTAAGCCCATATGGACCACAATACACTGATGAACAAAAAGAAATCATAAAACGTGTATGGTATACATTACCAAAAGCGTTAGAAATTTGCTGTTATGTACAGAAATTTGAAGCTGGAGTTTATCGCACAAAATATAATCTTAAAAACTGGAAAAAGATATAAATGGAATCAGTAATATTTAATCTAAATGAAACTAATAGTTTATTCAATGGAATAATTGATTCCAGTTGGCACGCAATTGTTTTGGGTGAAGTTGCAATTCCAATCTTTAAAGATGGTGAAACATGCCCACATTTTAAAACAAGTGTTAGAGGTAAAAGAGTGTATCTTCTTACATCACCAAATTCATCATTAAAAATCATGCAACTAATGTTAGCAATAGATGCCCTTAAACGAGCTAGTGCTGCTGAAATAATACCCATAATACCTTATTTTCCTTATGCTAGACAAGATAAACGTGACCAACGAAGAGGCCCAATTGGTGCTAGAGTTATGGTTGAAATGATTGAAGGTAGAGGGGCAACGTCTATTATTACATTAGACTTGCATTCAGACCAAATTGAAGGGTTTTTTAGAATACCCGTAATTCATTTAAGAGGTAAATATCTATTCCATGATTATATAGTTAAAACAAGCTCTTCTAAGACCGTTTTATGCTCACCTGACGCTGGTGGATTAAAACGTGTTAAAATGATAAGAGACCTTATATATAAGCGTAATGAAAGTATTAAATTATCATTCGTATCAATAGATAAAACTAGGTCGGAAGCTAACAATGTTGATAGTATGGAAGTGTTGGGTAATGTTGAAGGTAAAGATGTTTTGGTAATAGATGATATGTGTGATACTGGTAATACATTGGTTAAAGGAGCCAATGCATTATTAGCCGCTGGGGCATTAACCGTTAGAGTGTTGGTAACGCATGCGGTTATGAGTGGTAATGCTTATGAGATGATTGAAAGTTCTATTATTGATGAATTTATTTGTTCAAATTCATTAGAACAAGAAGAAGAAATATATAATATGGGTGGTAAATTGACCGTCATTTCAGTGGCAAATGAAATAGCAAATGCAATAATTAATATTAATAACAGTGGAAGTATTCACAGATAAGATTATAATGGATGAATTAGAATTATTAATGTCGCAATGTGAGATATACTTAGACGTACCAAAAGAGCGTGTAGGTGGTCAAGTAGCTGGCATGCAGTATTACCCTACAGTTGTTGAACATAAAGACTTAGGAATTAAGATAACTATAAACTCTAGTAAATCACAATATAAGAATAAAGAACTTGCTAAAACCCTTATGGAATTAGCCATTTTAGATTTAATTAAATTAAAATAATGAAGATTACGTGGAATTTTAGAGTGTTGGTCACAGAACATAAACATGCTGATGGTGAAGTGGAAACTTGGTTGGCTATTCATGAAGTTTATAGTGATGACAAAAGTAACCCCCATAGTTATACAGAAAACTCAGTTGATATTTCTGGAAATACAAAAAAAGAGTTGAAGTAGCGTATTAAAAATGAAGGAATGTTTAAACAAACCTTATTTATGGGGTGATGATAGATTCCCACAAGAATATAAAAAAGGTGAGTAGTTTTACAGACCCAATTATTAAGCAACTTAGAAAATCTATTCCTGAATCTGAAGCAAGACTTAGACAGCTTAAGAAAGAGATAATACCTGAATTCATTAAACCATATCACGTTAGGATATGTGAATTGATGGAAGGTAATCTTGAAGCTAATATAAGGTTTCTTAAAAAGATGGAAGCGTTTAAAAATGAAGAAATGACATCGAAATTTAAAAAGAAAAAAATGAATAATTTAATTGGTGTTAGTGGGGGCATTAAAGCTGGTAAAGACCTTGTAGGGCAGATGATTCAATATATTGGTGATGAAATTGCTGAACCAACATTTGAAGGCTTTCAAGAGTTTCAAGTTACATTTACATTTACATTATATACCAAATATCAAATAAAGAAATTCGCTGATAAACTTAAAGATTGCCTATGCCTTATTTTAGGTTGTACTAGGGAACAACTTGAAGATAGAGATTATAAGAATACTGAATTAAGTGAAGATTGGTGGTATTATAAAGGAAATACTGGAATTTATCTTTATAATACTCCTTATAAAAGTAATAAGAAATTACCTCTTATTAAATTAACTCCTAGACTTTTACTTCAATTATTAGGTACTGAATGTGGTAGAAATATTATTCATCCAAATATTTGGTGCAACTCGCTTTTTTCTGACTACACAGGAGATATTGAAACTTGGAAAAATATTAAAAGTTATGAAGGATTATACCAAATCTCTTCTTTTGGTAATGTAAAAAGTTTGGATAGAAAAATAACTTATGGTAATCATAAAGGAGAATACCACACTAGAAAAGGACAATTATTAAAACCTACTTTAAGTGGTGGATATGCAACAGTATCGTTAAGTGGAATTACTTACACTGTACATAGTTTAGTGGCTAGACATTTTTTGAAACAACCTGAAGGTAAAGATTATGTGATTAATCATATTGATTACAATAAAGAAAATAACTTTTATAAAAATCTTGAGTGGGTTAAACAAGCAGATAATGTAAGATATAATTATAAAGTAGGTAAAGCTAATATAGGAGAAAAGCAAAAAGATGCTAAACTTACAGATACTATTGTTTTACAAATTAAAGACTGGTTATTTTCTGGAAAATATACCAATACTGAAATAGCAAGAAGAGTTAATGTATCACCTACAACTATTACAGATATAAAAAAAGGAAGGAAATGGAAGCATGTAGGTAAAGAAATAGAAGAAATTCAACCAATATTACCTGAACCTACCTCTAACTGGATTATAACTGACGTTAGATTTCCTGAAAATGAAGGTAAAGCTGTTAGTGATAGAGGCGGTTTATTGATTGGCGTTAGACGAAAATTTGGGTTAAGATTTCCAGAGTATGCATTTCGTGAAATGCCTGATGACCCATATGCCATACCATCAATGCTACAGAATGATGACGAAAAGTTATTTGATACTTTAACTCATGAGTCCGAGGTAAATATGGGTGACCATTCATGGTGTGATGTAGTAATAGAAAACAACGGAACGGTTGAAGAGTTATTCAATGAAGTTTTGAAAGCTGTTTATTATAAAAAAGAATTAGTATGAGTTTATTTAGTGTAGCTTTTAGAGATAAATTAGGTCTATATATTAAGCTATAATCATAGAGAAAAACAATCAAAATTAGGTGACTTTTATCACTTTTTTTGATATTTATAGTATAGGGAATTTTACAAAAAACGTTTTAAAAATATGCAAATATTAGTTAGTATTGATGGCGATGGACACTTCATGGCCGCATATCCAAGTGATAGAAAATCAGTGATAAAATTATTAGAAAGTATCAATGATGGTGATTATTATTATGACATTATAAATGATAATGGAATAAAATTACCTTCTGATATATCAACTATGTGCTGTCAAGATTGGGATGATTTTATCCAAAATTTTACCCAAAGAGGTATGTTAGAATATGTAGAAATTCCTAATATAATTCCTAAAGCTTGTGAGTGTGTATAAAAATAAATCACAAAAAACGGGGTTTATATACCTAAAAAGCGTACATTTGCTTTAATTAACAAAAAAATTTATTATATTGTATGGATGTAACCAAGATTACAAAAGTCTCTGTCTTCGATTTTGACGGTACGTTAATAGACACTACGATGCCTGATGAGGGTAAAAAATTATGGAAAGAGAAAACTGGTGAAGACTTCCCACACAAAGGTTGGTGGAGTAAAAGAGAGTCACTTGATTTAAACATTTTCCCTAATAACGCCTTTGATGATATGGAAAGTGAATTTAATAAAGCCAAATCACAACCTGATACTTTTGTAGCATTATGCACTGGTAGAATCACACCATTAACAAATCAAGTTAAAGCTATTTTAAAGAAACATGGTTTTAAGTTTGATGACGTTGTTTTAACTGGTGATAAGAGATTTAACAACGGAGCTAATAACACATTATCATTTAAAATAAACTATCTAAATTCATTACAAAAACAATTTCCAAATTTAAAAGAAATTACTTTTTTTGATGACCGTAAAATACATACCGATGCATTTTTAGAATGGGGAAAAACACAAAAAATTACATTTAACCATCATTTAGTTGAACGTGGGGAGTAATACACCACGTAAAAAGACAAGAAAATCATTACGACACCAACATGTAAAACACTAAATAATTATAAATTTTAACCTAATTAAATAATGAAATCAGTCGAAATTAAACAATCTATCACAAATCGTGACTCTCATGCCTTGAAGTCATACTTCCAAGAACTTGCAAAAATAAAAGTTTTAAAACATGACGAAGAATACGAGATAGCTTACTTAGCCTTTAATGGTAATGAAAAAGCTAAAGAATTATTAGTAAAACATAACCTAAGATTTGTTATAAGTGTTGCAAAACAATACGAAAAATCTCAGCTTAGACTTGAAGATTTAATCAATGAGGGTAATATAGGATTGGTTATCGCTTCATCTAAATTTGACCCATCAAGAGGTTTTAAATTCTTATCATATGCAGTATACTGGATTAGACGTTATATTTTATCTTTTATTGCTGAAAATGGTAAAACAATTAGATTACCAAATAACAAAATTAACGTTATTACCAAGATAAAAGAAGAATTTAATATTCTTGAACAAAAATTACAAAGGTCACCATGTTATGATGAAGTTGTACATGCATTAGATGGTGTTTTTTGTGAAGAAGATGTGGCATTTTATTTTGATTCAATTGATACTCATACAATCTCTTTAGATGCTGAAATGGGTCATGAAGGTTCAACAACAGCCTTGTATAATCTTATTCAAGAAACCAATAACATTGATGCATCACACTATCTAGATGAAGAAGATACTAAAAAACGTCAAAACGCCATTTTAAATCTTTTAGATAAAGATATTGAGCGTGAAGTTGTTAAATTAATCTACGGTTTGGATGGGCAAGAACCTATACCGCTTAAGACAATAGGCTTCTTATTAGGTATTACAGCTGAGAGAGTTAGACAAATCAGAGATGAGTCTTTGGAGAAATTAAAATTAAATTTAGTAAAATAATTTTGTATTTTAATTAATTTTTATAAAAGGGAGCGTAAAACCCACAGGTCTTTAGCCTGTGGGATGTAAGCGACTAACCTTGTGAAAGGATATACTCACGAATGGTATCAGGAGAAGCCTCACCGATTGAGCAAACGAAATAACCATCTGACCAAAAAGTATGTTCTTTCCAAAAATGTTTAAATAAGAATGACCTGTGAGATGAACGCCAAATGTGATAAGTAATTTCGGGGTTAGGGACAACCCTTTGTACGCTAACGTGAGCCATTAGGCTATGCGTTGTGCAAGAAGCCCACACATCTTTTTAGTGTGTGGGTAGTTCACTACATAACATAGGGGTCAATTGGTATAATGGTCAGGGTAAATTATATAAAGAGTTTGGATATCCACCTTTCTGGAATGAACCTGAAAACCTAGAATTAATATAATATTTTACGTCTTTTTATTACTTTTCAGTATATTTATAGTATAACTGTAATAAGTTTGATGTGTAAAGTTATAATATAATGGAAAAAAATAAGATTAAAAAAATATTGCGAGAAATAAGTGTTGGGCTATCTGAAGCTCCCAACCCACATATTCAGCATGCTGTTAAGCCTAAATCTAACGATGAAGCGGCTAAAGATAACGATTATGAAAAAGTTGTCAAGTTATTAGATAATGACCTTATCAATCATGCAGCAATTGTTCGTAGAATGAAAGGTGAAGAATGGTCTAATAATAGTGAAGCTACCAACAGGTCTAAATTCAGAAAGAAAGTTAAGAAAATGCAAAATGATGAAGGTGGTACTTACATGTTTGATGAAGATGAATTAGGACAAATTCAAAAAGTTCTTATGAATTTTTCTTCAACAATAAATCATTCATTAGGTAGGCAAGGAAGATAATTTGAGTAAAAAAGTAGACACTAATGACATTAAAAGTCTAATCGATAACATTCATGAGACTTTTGACCAATTACTATCATTAAGAGAACAAGCTAAAAAAGAATTATCTGAATTAGATAAAGACTTATCAAATCAATATCATAATATTGAAGGTACTGAAATTGACCATATGTGTGATTCACATTTTATGGTCATGAAACTAAAAGATATTCTATATCAACGAAGAACAGCTAAAATTAATCATACGTTATTGGAATCATTTATCACTGCCCTAGATTTAAATATGAGGAAAACTAAAAAACGGACCGCTGAGATAGTTAAACGACATGACGAAGTAATACAAGAAATTATAAATAGAGCCAAGTGAACTACCCACCCACAGCATAGCTGATGGGATGGGCTTCTGGTTTCATAGAGTGTGCTTTGTTACCAAAGTCTGATTTCCTCTCCACCTTTGTAATCGCACCAAAGTCTGATTTACTCTCCACCTTTGTAATCGCAAGTTCCTCACGATATATTTTTAACCCTTCATTTAAGATATTGGTGCTTGCATTTAAATCACGGTCTAATTTATGACCATTATTGCAAGTCCACTCTCTATCTGAAAGATTTAAGTCTTGATTTATATATCCACAAACACTACAAGTCTTACTTGAGGGATACCAACGATTGATTTTAACAACAGTTTTATCATTCCAATTTGCTTTGTACTCAACAAATCTAACAAACGTACCCCAACTTGCATCAGAGATATGTTTGGATAATTTTCTGTTTTTAACCATTCCTTTAATATTTAAATCTTCAAGGCATATTACATCATAATTATTTACAATTTCATTACTTACTTTATGTAATACATCTTGCCTTGTGTTTGTGATTTTCTCGTGAATTAAGGCAACTTTGAGTTTTTGTTTTTCAAACCCATTACTACCATTCTGTTTACGAGAAAGATGTTGTTGTGCTTTCTTTAATTTTCTTTCATATCTTTTTGTGTATCTATTATTTTTATACTTTATTCCATCAGAAGTGATAGCAAAGTCTTTTAAACCTAAATCTATTCCAACCGATTTATAAGTTTTTTTACTTGGATGATATTCTTGTTCAGTGAAAATTGAAACAAAATACTTCCCAGTTGGAGTTTTAGATATTGTGAATTTACCCACCTCACCTTTAATTTCTCTATGAATATTCACCTTAATACCACCTTTAAATTTAGGTGCGTATATTCTGCCATCCATAACTTTAGTATGTTGTGGTACTGTAAATGTATTTTTATTCTTTTTTGATTTAAATCTTGGGAACTTAGCGTTACCTCTAAAGAAGTTCACATAAGCGGTGTCTAAAGAGCGTAAAGCAAATTGAAGTGTTTGGCTATTCACTTCTTTCAACCAAATGGTGTCTTCTTGTTTTTTTAATTCAGTTAATGTTTTGGCTTGTCCGTAATAGTTATCGGTTTTTTTATCTGCTTGATACTGTTCCTTACGTTCATTTAAAAAGTGATTGTAAATATACCTAACACAACCAAAGTGCTTATCCAATAAGGTTTTCTGCTCCTTATTAGGTAATAATTCAAATTTATATGTTCTGTGTATATTCTTCACTCTATTATTAAATAGTCTAAACTTTTGTAAAAGTACAATATTTTATACGATTTGTTAAGTTTTTTGTAAATTTATTTCATTTGATGCCATATTTTGTTTAAATCATTTCGTCTTTGGTTGTAAATAATTTAAACAAAATACTACATTATGCAATCAAATTACATTTCTACAAATCATTCAAAACATTATCTAAAAGCACATATCATATTGGTTACAAAGTATCGTAAACCATTATTAGTTAATCAACTAAAGGAAGATATGTACTTAATATTCAACAATATCATAGATAATTCAGATTTTAGTGTAGAGGTCTTCGAGTCAGATATAGACCATATACATTTCCTTATCCGTTACATACCACGTCTTTCAATATCACAAATAGTCCGTAGGTTAAAACAAGAATCTACATATCGCATTTGGCAATTATACCCAACCTTACTTCGTAGAGAATACTGGTACAAAGATATGTTCTGGTCAGCAGGTTATTTCGTTTGTTCAATAGGTGAAGCAAGTCCAGAAACCATACGTCAATATATCTTATCACAAGGTTAGTGTGTCGCTTACATCCCATTGGTGAAACGACCAATGGGTTTTACGCTCCGTTTCGTATAAATTAAAAATTATTTGGTTTTTTCGTTTTTATAGCACCTGAAACAATCAGCCCGTTTTATGGCAATATTCGTATTCCCAGAAAATTAAAGAAAAAAGTTAAAGCCTTTGTCGGCACCTCATGGAGTAATAATGATAATGCTAGTAGATTATGGTATTACATGGAAAAAAGTAATCCAAATTATAAGCGATTTTTAATAAAACAAATCTGTGAAGAAAAAAAACCAAGATTTTATTAGGATATATCAAACATTCTTTTTATCTTTGTATCATAATAATTAAAAACTACATCATGGAAATTACAAAAACATTAGAATTCAATTCAATTAAAACAATTAGATTAATCAACAAAGACCCTTTACTTCAAAGAGTGCACATCGACAAAACTGGTACATATGGTTTTAATACCTTATTAGAATCCGCTGAAAATGGTACGTTAACACCTAAAGAAGTTGAATCTCTTGAAACTATTCACCAAGATGTGATATTGGTTTCTGATAGGCATAAACAACTTTATCAAGAAATTAAAATTAAACCTGACACACCTAGACGTTACGGTAAGAAACAAGTCTTGGTCGAAGTTAAAAAGCAAGGTGGTAAAGCAACTTCACAACAAGAAACGGCATTAGAAATAGCCGATTTAAAGGCTATAGCTGCTACTTTTAATAGTAGAGTTACATCTGATAGATATAAAGGCACTAACAAGCTTACAGATGAGAAACAACGTATTATCAAAGCGGCCATTAGAGACCTTAAAAAGAAATTAAAAGCAATATAATAAGATAAATACAAAAATGAAAAGTAACACAGGACAATTGATTAGATGTAGAAAATATAATATTAACAACAGCAATAGTAAAAACATCTAACAGTTATTGCTTATACAATTTGTTAGCCCAGTACGCTTTATTAGTAGAATTTTAAATTTGGAATATTTATATATAAAATAAAGGACAAATGGAATTGAGAAAATTTATAAAAACAATAATCAAAGAATACTTAATGTCTGGTGCGGATTTTAAACAAAAAACTTTGATATGAAAAACGAACGTAGTAATAATATTTTTTTGAGCGAGGGCATTAACGTACTGTCTTTATTTGATGGCATTAGTTGTGGACAAGTAGCTTTAGAACGTGCAGGAATTAAAGTAAATAAATACTTTGCTTCCGAGATTGACAAACACGCAATTAAGGTAACTCAAAGCAACCACCCAAATACAAAACAGATTGGTGATGTAACCAAAGTAAAAGTAAAATTACTTTACTTATCGGAGGTTTATTCGTATATTTGCAATTATGATAACAATTTACAAAGCAAAATTTCCGAATGGGAAATATTATATTGGCTTGACAAGAAATACGCTATGTCAACGAAAGTCGGAACACAAAAGTCGAATGAAGGACAAGAAGTACAAGAATTTACCACTTTACAATGCATTGAGGAAATACGGTTTTCAAACAATAGTATGGGAAGTATTACTAAAGGTAGGAACAATACAGGAAGCAGAAAGAATGGAGATGAAAATGATTGTAGAAAACCCTTTAAACTACAATGTAGCAGCTGGGGGTATGACTATGAGTTTCACACCCGAAATTTGCAAGAAAATATTAGAGAGTCAAAAGGGAGTGCCAAAGACAGATATTCAGAAAAAGAGAATATCACAAACATTGAAGAAAAGATTTCAAGACAAAAAGGAGAGGGATTTAATTTCAAAGAAAACCAAAGAAGCGATGCGGACTCCAGAAGTGAGAAAGAAATACTTGGAGAGTCGGATGAAGATAGATTACGAAGAGAGGTCAAGAAAAAAGAAAGAGACCGAAAAGAAGAAGAGATTAATTCTATTGAAGAAATTATCAAAGAATTACAAAGATGGGATGAAGTTGACAAAATTGAAAAGAATTACTGGGATTTCTTACGACTTCATAAGGAGGAACAAGTCACGGTGGTTGAGTATGAGGGAGGATTAAACGTATTTAAAGGAAGAATAGACCTTTTATGTGGTGGTTCTCCTTGCCAAGGATTTAGTTTTAGTGGTAAGCAATTGAACTTTGAAGACCCACGAAGTAAACTATTCTTTGAATTTGTTCGGTTGCTTAATGAAGTGAAGCCTAAATACTGGCTACTTGAAAATGTGGTAATGAAGCAAGAATACCAAGACGTAATAAGCCAACATTTGGGTGTTGAGCCAGTAAAATTGAATAGTTCTTTAACTTCTGCTCAAAACCGTGTGAGATTGTATTGGGCAAACTTCGATATTACTGAACCAACCGACAAAGGAATAGGACTTGAAGATATTTTGGAAGATACTGAAATGATTGGCCCAAGTGCGATACGTGGCAGAAGATTGAATAAAGCCACTATTTTAGGGCGTAGATTAGATGAACTAGGTAAACGACAAGATTATGACAAAACCATACCAATTACGCAATGCCTTGAAGTAAGAGCAACTAATCGAGATAAAAGTAATTGCCTTACTACCGTAGCAAAAGACACGGTTTTAACGACAATGGAAATAGGGCGACACCCTGACGCTTTTAATAGGAAATTACCATTTAGGAACTACAATAAAATTGAAAGGTGTAGGTTGATGAATTTGCCTGACAATTATTGTGATGAGATAAGTGATAACCAAACAGTAAAAGCGACTGGTAATGGTTGGGAAGTTGGAATGATTACTCACATATTTAACCAAATGGCTGCCCAAGCAGACAAAGAGCGTGGGGAAGAAAAAAATATTATTACGGCTTATATGCACGAACCATCATTGAAAACGGGAACGTAGCACTTGCAGCTAACGGTTGTGTGTATGAAACGTAGCCATAGTAAACAGTTGATATAAACCACAGACCTTGATTGGGTATGTTTTATAAAGGAGCGTAAAACCCATTCATCGCTTTAGCGTGAATGGGATGTAAGCGACAAAAAGATTTGACTTTTAAAAATAAAGTTGTATATTTTTATTAACTCTGGTTGTGGTATGCAGTCGGAGTATAAACAAAAACGGGATGAGGCGTTACCATTAGGTGAGTCTGTGACCCCCGAAGCCCAACCCATCGCCTCTGGCGTGGGTGGGTAGTTCACGTTACATTTAAACCAAATCAAATTAAATCGGTTGATAATGATGGAACTTGGGATATTGGGGATAATAACATTTTTTCTTAAATTTGTGTGGTGGGAGAAAAAATAAAACAATGAAAGATTTGAAACAATGAAAGATTTGAAACAATTTATAAAAACAACGATGCGAGAATTTTTGAATGAGAATAGAGTTTATCATTTATCCGATAATCCAAATTTAAAAATTGATAAAAACTATAACCCGAAACAAGGACAATTGGGTAAAGGTTTTTATGTAACAAAAAATATTGATGATTGGGGTATAGAATCTATTGGAAAACGTGATTATATATATGTAATAGAAAATTTTGAGGAATTAAGAATAGCCAAACCAAATGAACAACCAAATAGGGAACAACTCGTTGATTTTGGAATTAAAAATGGGTTTTATGAAATGGATAAGGTAATTAAACCTAATGGTGATGTTGTTAAGAATTTAGATGGGAATGATTTAATTAGACCTATTGAAACTGATAAATATAAAAAATATGCAACATATATAGACCCGATGACTGGTAGTAGTATTGATTTTTTAGAACAAGAATATTTAAAATCAAAAGGCTTTGATGGCAAAGAACCATATTATAGCAGAGATGGTCATCAAATAATTATATGGAATTATGATAAAATCAAATTAAAAAGAATTAAATAAAGTGGGTGGGATTTTCTTTTAAATTTTTCAACCGAAATGTTGGTTAGAACGATGAACTGAACACTTACACATAACGTTTTGCGTGTATATGCCAGGTGGCGATTAGAAGCACTTACCTTTCAATTACACAGAATGTTTGATAGAAGAACGAATGTTGAATAAACAACAGAACTCCCACTTGCATATATACCTTGTTATAACACGTTTTTAAAAATTAAAATTATGAAAAGAAATATAACCGAAACCCCTGAAAAGTGGGTAATATTAAAACTATCAAACAATTATTATAAAGTTTTTGGAACTTGGAGTGGTGATTATTTAAATGGTGACAGGTGGAAGTTAAATTCTGGAATTGAAAAAGTTGAACAAGATGCTGATTTCTATTATTTTATCGGTTTTAGCGGTAGTTGCTACAAATGTCATAAAAAGAGTTATGGAACTGCAACTTCTTATGGATTAGGTATGTTGAATAAAATAATAGAAGATAGTAATAGTCAGATTGAATTAGTTGAAGATGAGGATATTGATGATTGGTCAAATGGGTGCTAACGTTTAGTGTATGGCAAGTAAGCCACGCACGAAACTATCAAATTACTAATAACTTAATAGAATGAACGAAACTTTAAATAACGCAGAAACCCACCATGTTTTATACACGGTGTTAGGCACAGTTTTATATCAAATTTGTGCAAAAGGAAAATATGCTTCATTTGATGGAAAAACCAAATATTATAGTAAAAACGCTTACATTAACAAACCATCACAAGATGAAATAGATTCTTTTATTGATAAGTGCTGTAACAGTAAACATCCTAAGAATTTATATGATTTGGAAAAGGAAACAGTTGAAATATTTATTGTTGAATTGAAACTTGCTCGTTAAATAGTGTATAACGGGTTGCATATAACCTAAGTAGCGGACTTTAAAACCAAATGTTGAATATAAAAATAAACTTGATATGAAAGAAAAATGGACAATTAACATACCTAACCCGCTATTTTGGTTATATGCTGTTATGTATCGTTTTCATAAGTGTAAATTTGAAAATAAATTGTATGATATACCTATGGAAAACAATACAAATTTTCTAGTAACACAATGCAGATGTGGAAAAACTAATATGGTAAGAGCACACAGGGAAAGTGAAATGTATAAGGATTGGATTAAATGATACATACCAAGTAGAACAAAATGGGCACTGCGTGTATCAAGGAACTGAAAGTGATTGTAATGAATGGCTTAAATGTCAGTTAGGGTATTGTGGCTCTCGTGCCGAATTATTAAGCACAAAACTTAATTTGGAACAATAAAGAAAAACAAAAAGAATTTTAGGGTGGAAATTTTAATTTGGAATATTTATATATATAAAGAAAATACTATGAGTGAGATGAAAAACCATATTAAAACTACCTTAAAAGAATTTGTTGCTAAAATTATTAAAGAAGAACTTGAAAATGACACATATGCTTCATTTAAAGGTGTAAAGCCATATAAAGAAAGATTATTAGATTTTAAAAATTCAATAAAAACATTCCACGATTTAGATGATGATAAAATATTGAAATGTATTGATTTTTTTGGGTGGGAAGGATTTGAAGATGAAGAAGAAGCTTTTAAAGAATTAAAAGAAAGGGTGGAATTTTATAAAAAATTACCAAATCCTTCAATAATGTATAGAGCAGTTGGTGTTAAAAATAAAAAACTGATAGACATTGAAAATATTGGGGAACACGTTACACCATATAAATGGGCTATTGATGGAGATATGCTTTTAATGATTGGTAGTGAGAACTGGGATAATGATGTAGTGCCTTATATAATGGAACTTAGTGTTCCTTTATCTGAAATAGATATTATTCAAACAATAATTCAGAATTTATCATTTCCAAATGAACATGAAATAAATTTGAAAAATAAAGGAAAAGGTGCTAAATTTGTAAAAGCATATAAATTAAAAGGTTTTTAAAAGTGCGTTGGGAAAATTCTTTTTGTTTTTCATCACAAATGTTAAATAGAAGGACTGAACTAAGGCATGGAGCATAACGGCTGCAAATATATTGTCGTTTTAATGCAATATATTTGTTGTTAGCACCAGTACGGTAATTTAAGATAAAACTTGATTAAATGGATAATAATTAGTATATTTGTAAAAAAAATAAATTTATGGAAAAACAATGGAACTGGTTTGAAAAAACCAATAAAAAAGATGCAATTAAAAATGAGTTACAACCATTAATTACTGAAATGATTAGTGATGATGTACAGTGTTTATTTATTAGCCCACAAGTTGGCGTAATTTTAGAAGAGTGTGACAATGTGTTTATAATACCTAATGATGAAATAATCCATCATAACGAAAATTTAACCGTAGAACATTTTTTTAATTTTTATAAAAATGATGAGCCGATAAGGGTTTACATTGATAGAAACAAAGAAGATGTTGAAATTATTGATTTTCGTGGACATAAAGAAATTGTTAATACTTTAAGAATTGGTAGTGATGGATTTTTTACAAAATATAGCAATAAACTTTAAATCGAAGCACTTTCGTAGTATTGGTGCTAACGGTTGGGTGTATGAGAAGGTTTGCTTGTATAAACTTTCAAATTACCACACTGTTAATAGCAAACTTTCTTATACACCTTGTTATAACCAGTACGGTAATTTAAGATAAAACTTGATTAATTGGAAAATAATTAGTATATTTGTAAAATAATGAATTATGGAGAATAGAAGAATTATTAAAGTAGAAGTTCCAAAAGAAATTTGGGATGCACATATGTCTATTTTTAATTTTAGAAAAGATATATTAGGTGCTTGGATGGAAAGCGTTAGAAAAGTAATTAACGAAATGACATTAACAAATTAATTTATGGATAATAGTTTATTAATATTTGGTAATGAAAAACAAAATTACACTTCAGATATATTTTATATTGAAAATGATAATGTTTATTTTACCGAAGTAAATGTTTTTAAATTAAACGGAAACATCTACGCAATAGATGATACTTGTAAAGTAGATAGAAATGATATAGTTGATGGAATTAACAATGGTGATGATGTTATAATTAAGATAGATAGTTCTTTTTTAGTTGCAGTTATAATACCAAGGAGTTTAGAAACCAAACTAAAAAACGCAATTGATAATGAAGATTATGAATTAGCAAAAATAATAAATGATAAAATTAAAAACAAGTAAAATGGAAAATTTAACAATTAAAATCACTATTAGTGATGATGAAAAAGAAATCAAAGCTACAAACATCAATGTGGGTGATTATAAAAAAACTAAAGACTTACATGGTATCTCTTTGGTTGATGAAATGGTTAATGAATTATTATCTACAATCGAAGCGGATAAGTAGTATTGGTTATAACGTATCGGTTGTATGGTTAGTGCGATTTAATAATAATAAACTTTAATGAAATGACAGAAGCAGAGTAAATATTCGAAAAACACATTGGGTTAAATACTGAATTAGGTTATTTGCCTTTTGAAAGACGAACCTTTTAATTATTAACCGCCCTTTTTCTTTTATTTTTTTTGAGCGTGGGCAAATGCTTGTAAAAGCAATTATTTACAAAATAATTAAAATATTTTGCTTTTTTCTTTGGTAGTTACAAAATAAGTTATATATTTGTAGTGTAATAATTAATTAATAACAATTTAAAACACAAAATTATGAAAACTTTACATTACATCTTAAACACAAAAACAGACGAAAGCTTTGATACAATAGAAATGAAATTTTATCCTAATAATTGGGAACCTGAAATGGAAGAGGATAAAGATTATTTACAAAGCTTAATTGACGAAGACCCAGAAAAATTTAAAAACTGTATAATCGAAACAAGAACTTTTGAATAATGGCTTACTGGTTTTTAAATAAGCAAACAAAAGAGCCGAGAATATTCTCGACTCTTTGCCTGTTATGTGTGAAGAAATTACTGAACTTGATAAGCAAAGTTTAGAGTACCATTTTAGCAGACTGAAAAAAGAAGAATTTGAAAACGATAATTACAGAATTGTTAAGCGTAATCTTGAGAGGGGTGGAAAAAAATAAAAGAAAAAGATTAGAAGCACTAAACGTTGATACAGCACGGAATTAGGCATAAACTATATACCGTGTTGTGCAATCGTTTTAATGTTGCACAACGTTTTTCGGCTTGGTGTCTGTTATTTTGCCTTGCAGACATTTCAAGTTTTAGATAAATTTAATAGGTAAAATAATAGCACCAAACCGCTGTTAGTGGCTGGTGCGGTAAATTAAACGAAAATGAAATTTCATAAAACAAAAGATGGTAAAAAAATTAAGTTGACTGATTTAGAAACGAATCACTTGAAAAATATCATTAAATGGATTGAACGGAAAGCAAAGGAAGGATTAACGGTAGGAATGGGCGGTGGCTCGTGTGCTGAAGATATGTGGTATGATGAGGAAACTTATTATGGCAAAGAAGCTAAAAGCCAACTTAATTTTTCAGACTACAAAGCTGAATTGAAGCGGAGAGTTAGCACTTGCCACTAACGTAGATAGGCTATGAATAGTAAGGCGATTTTAAAACACAAAACTTTGAATTATGAAATGGATTAAATTAAAAGACCGAAAGCCATCTTGCGAGATTGATGGTGAAAAGATGTTGGTTTACAGAATAATGAATGAAAGCCAAGCGAGTATGGCAATAAGCATCCTTGATACGAAGATGATTAAATACAGTAATGAGGATGAAACTTGGTGGATGGCTTTACCTGATGAACCACGAACCTAAGCCTTATTATTTATAGCCTTTGTTGTAAAATCGTTTTAATGTTTTACAACGATTTGCAGCTAACCGAAGTTGGCGATTACGAAGCACAAAACTTGAATTTAAAAAAAATGTATAATCGAAGCATAAACGTTGATATAACCACTGAACCGCCAATTTTGGTTAGGTGCTGTTATAAGCCGTTTTTCTTCACAAATTTTAAATAAAATGTATAATAAAATACCAGATAACAAAGTAAAAGAAGCTATAAAGGATTATAGTATTACCAAATTGAAATTATTTATAGATGCAATGGATATAGCTAATGAAAAAGCAGAAAGAGGTTCAGATGTTCGTTTCCAAACTTATGATGCTAAACAAGTAGCTATCGACTTGCTTTATGAAAAGACGTGTAGTTTCTTAAATGGCTTATAACGGAAAAATGTAAAAAATCGTTGCGATATGAATGAAGAACTATTTGGAAAACTGCACGAACAAGAAGAATATGGATTGTTTGGGAAGGAACACGAACGCCAGCAATGTTTTTTACATAGTGTTAGCACCAGTGCCTACACGAAATTAAATATTAAAACTTAAATAAAAATACAATGGCAAAAACAGTAAAATTACCCGATAACATTTCCGAAGAAGAATTAGTAAGGCTTTCTAAAATGAAAGAACTTTATATGACATACACCAATGAAGGATTAAAAGATGATGAGTATGAACAAATGAGGCAATTAGCAGAAGAATTATCTTACTGTTTTGCTGTCGATACGAAGGTCTGATGGCATTGGTGCTAACGGTTTGCAGATAGGCGATGTGGCGGATTTTGGAACGCTGAACTATCTGTAAGCACTTAACTTGATTTGAAACACTAAACTTAATATTAACCGAGAAACCCGCCATAGTGCTGTTATGTGCTGGCCTTCTCAAAAACTCAAATAGAATGATAAACAAAATAATTGAAATCGCATTTAGTGGCTTTTGGCCATTTGTAGGAATGATGATATTACTAAACGGAGCGGCCTATTTTGCTGTAAACGGTTTGGTAAAAATGTGGAGCAGGTTTATGAGAATGTTAATGGTTAGGAAACATGGTTGGCCGCCTATTCATTTAGATGCTGATGGCGATTGGAAACCTGAGCCAAAAGCTGACTATGACGCTAATTAGGCTTGCACATAACGGTTGCAAATATAAAACGTTGTAACAAAAATTATAATTAGTGTAACAAAATTTGAAATTAAACGTATAATATAATTGAAAAACGACAGCAATGTTTTATATTTGTTGTTATATTTCAGTTTTGGGGATGAGTTTCAGTAAAACTCCTTGAACTATTTGCCATCTGAGAAGGATGCGGTCTGAATTAACAGATACACAATGGTTTCCCCAAAATTGAATATAACGTTACGCAAGTATGAAACGTGCCAACACAAACTTTGATTGAAACAATGGACATTAAATTAACATAAATATTAACTTAGATGCAGGATAGGCATGTTTTATACTTGCTGTTAGGCATCTGTAAAAATTACGGATATGAAAGACCAAGACAAACAAATGATGAAATTTAGAGCAAAAGAAGAATTGAAGATAAAACTTCTCAAAGTTATATTAGACTATAAAAGTGAAGAAGAACCTAAATGTGAATTAACAAGCACTGATATTATTAATGTTTTATCTTCAATGATAGTAAGACAAACTGAGTAATTTTTATTGTGCCTAACGTTTTGCGTGTATATGTCAGGGGGGCGATTAGAAGCTCTAACTTTTCAATTACGCAGAAAGTTTGACAGAAGAACTAAACTTGAATAAACCACAGAACCGCCACTTGCATATACACGCTGTTAGTGGCTGGGCTTTTCACAAAAAAAATTAAAATGACAGACGAAATTAAAAGACTGAAAAAAGAACTGAAAGACTGGAAATCTCAAGAAGTTAAAGAACGATTTGAAAGAGTTAATTCTCAACTTCATCTTGTTACTATCAATGAATTGCAACACAAAATTAAAAGATTGAAACGTGGTGAAGATATTTAGGTCGTTCTTTAGCCTTGCCACTAACGAAAAGTTTATGGCGTGTTGCGTGAACAGAGAATTAACTTAACAAATAGATAATGAAACATAGTGAAGATATTAAAATGGAAATTGGGGGTAAATTTATAAGTAAAAATATGGAAATAAGAAAATTAATAGATAAAGTTAAAAACTTTGGTAAAACCAAAGTGTATAAATGTGTTGATGGTGTTTACGATAAAAACCGAAGTGGTGTTGATTATTTAGCGGTTAACTTAGATTACGCTAAAAAATTCGGTGATAATTGTTATAAAATAACCATAGATACAACAAATTATAATATTCTAAAATTAGATAAATGGAATAAAATTTATAGTGAAAAAACTGGTAAAAACGGAAATAGATTTAATAGACAACAAGGATTATTCGTAATCGGTGATATAGCAATTACATCAAATTACAAAGAAGAACTTGATTTATTTTCAAATGTTTTGGGAGAATACTTATCAAGCAAATTTCTAACTGAATTGAATAGTTGCGATGCTATTTACGGAGAAGACGCAGGATATGTAGGTGAATTTGTTTTTGCTGTAAAAAATAAAGATATGATACTTGAAATCGAAGCACTTTCGTAGTATTGGTGCTAACGTTTAGTGTATGGCAAGTAAGCCACGCACGAAACTATCAAATTAGTACAAACTTTAATGGCTTATTTGCTATACACTTTGTTAGCATTTCGGCTTTTGTTAAACAATAATATTTAAAAATATGAATGAATTGAACGATTGGCAAACAGAAATAACAATTGATGCTTTAAATCATTATTGGCGTTATGTTGTTGAAAAACTATCTCAGACAGACTTAGGAGATATTGAACGCAAGAATTTAGAGTTAGATAAAGAAAGAACTCATTCAACTCTACGGCATCTCGGAGCATTTTAAGCTGAATGCTAACGGTTGCAAATATAAGTAGTTATTAACTAAACTTAATTAAAAGAGTAAAAATATTATTAAACAACAATATTTATTAAAAGTAATGAAATAATTGCTTATATTTGTTGTTATAAATATGTAAAAATTATGTATAAAAAGAAAGAACAATTTGCAGTTTATGAAAAAGAACCTGCACATGGAAAAGATAAGAATGGTGTGATACTTGCACCATATAATACAAAAGAAGAAGCAGAAACTGCAAAGAAGCAATATGGTTATGATAACGATAATTATTATGTTGATATACTTAGGTAATAATTTTTATTATTTATAACGTTTTGTAGCTATAAGCAGTTGCCAATAAAACTGCCTAAACTTCAAATTAATAAACAATGAAAACAAGAACAAAACGGTCTTTAAATTTAAGACAAAAGTGGCAATTGCTTATAACCACTGTTATGAGTAGTGCGGTGTTGTTAAAAGCAAATCACATTTTATTTTGGTGGTATTATAAAAGAGTTCCAAAATTCTTTCATAAATGGACAATTTTAAAAAGTGTTACACTACTTAAGCAAAATTATGAACACGCAGAATTTAGATATGAAGGGTTAAATGAAGTTGTTAGAAATGCTTCAAAAAGGGAAAGAGAAATGACTACTGAAATTTCTAATTTAAGATTAAAATTAATGGGAGTTTCTCAAGATGTTATTGACCCTTTAAATGAAATTTTCGGAACGAATTTAAAAGGAAAATCGACTTTTGAAAGGGATAATTAGCATTACTCATAACGGTTACGTATAAGAAACGTTGCCATTTTGAAACACGAATGTTAAACTTAAAATAAACTTGATATGAAATACGAATTTAAAATTACCGATGAAGCTGGCAATGTTTTTTTATACGATGTTAGCCGTAGTTCATCTGATGAAGAAAAAAGTTTGAATGACTTCATTTTAGAGGCATTACAGATTTCGGAAGATAAACGTAAGCTACCATTTAAAATACAATGCCCAAACAATTTAGAAGTATATCCTTTATTAAAAATGAAGTTTGAAAACTATGGTTCGCCACTGCTCGGAGATAAGCTCGAAGCAATGCACGTAACATGGCGTGATTGAATTACGGCTAACGGACGAGTGTATGAAAATTAGCCCATACATAGGCGTTCGGAATTATTACAAAACTTAATTAGGCTATTTTTTATACACATTGTTAGAAACCTTTTTTATTATGACAGTAGTACAAGAATTAATTGATTATATTAAAACTTATACAAGTTTGAATGACCCTTTGAGAAATAATATAGATGCAGATATTCAAATTTGGTTGAACAAAGAGAAAAAGCAAATAGTTGATGCCGTAAATAATGGATGTAAATCTAGGTGTAATATAGATGCTCCAAGAGATGGGGAAACTTATTATAAAGAACGTTTCTCAAATGGTGGCTAACGGACGGGTATAAACCATCGTTTTAATGTGGTTTATACCTTGTTACCTGCTGGTGCGGTTAATTAACGATAAACTTAAATTAATACACAAGTTTGAAGAAAAAAGTGGTAGAACATGTGTTGAATTCAGGATATTTTCTGATGGAAGTGGAACTATAAATGAATATGATGTTGAACTTTTTTCTTTTGATACATTAGATTACTTAATACAATGGTTGGAAGCATAATTTTTATGTTTGCTAACGAACGAGTGTATGGGTAGTTTTTGCCCGATTAAATAAAACTGAATTATGGATAAGATTAAAGAATTAACAGACTTTTATATGTGGATGCAAGAAAATGACTATGACCACAACATAAGAGCAAGAGTTGAAAAAAAAGCAGAAATGTACTTAAAAGGTATTAACGTAGGGCAAAAATTACCTATACACAATGTTAGCAATCTTTTATGTGGCTCTTTCGACCCTGACAATAGCACAAGCAGTGCCACTAAATGTAAATGCGGACGTGAGAAATGTGAACACCCCAAAGCCACATAATTGTTGCTAACGGCAAGGTATAAAAACAGTAGCGACATGAAAGAAAAGATAACTGAATTAATGGAAAGATTTGATGAAGGAAACATGTGTATAAATGACCTAGAGCAAGAGCTATTGGTTTTATACAATGTTACCCCACGTTATTCTGTTTCATTGGTATTTGTAAACGCAAGAGAAAACCTTTTGCGATGCTTAATAACTGATGCTTCAAATGAACACGAGGCTTTAGGTAAAGCACTTGACCACTTTAAAGAAGAAACAAAAGGTTTTAATCTAAGTATGAAAGTTGTACTCCCTGCTTATAATGTGGGGTAACGGTTTGGCTATGTGCCGTTGTGAGGTACGAGCAATGGACATATAGCCGTTGTTACCATTAGTACGGTAAAATTATTACAAAACTTTTTAATATTCCTTTTGTATTTACAAATTATTTACTATATTTGCATAAGTTCTTTGAGTAAACAAAACCGAAAACGTGAAAGCAACAAGATGCGGTCTATGGAGATGAGAGTTATGAAGGTTATACGCTATATAAGATAGGGAAAAAGTACGCTTTAGGAAAATAAAACCCGAACACTTGGCGAAGTGTTCAACCTAAATAAACGGTGGTGTCATAGTTATGCAGGAATTAAAACCGATGCACTGAAAAGAATGTGTTGACAGGCTTGATAACAGGCGACTGGGCTGATACTCAAAGAACTTTATTATTATAAATTAAGACAAAAAATAAAAAATAACGATATGAATGACTGAAGATACCAAACAGAAAGCAGTTAATTTATCTGTTTTGGTATTAGGAACTGAAAATATAAGCGGTTATATAAGCTACTTAATCAATAAGGCACATTTAGAAGCACAGAAGTAGTATTAATGGTAACGTATCGCAGCTAAACGCCTGTGTCCCGCAGGGCATGGCGTTTTAGGTGTTGTTATCTTCTGTTTTTGCGTGCGGTGGGAAAATATATTTGTACCTGATTTGGTACTTCCAAATATTATGCGTACCTTTGTTGGTACAAGCACTAAAATATAAAGTTATGCTGAAATGTAAAAAATGCTCTTATGAATTTGAAGTACCAAAGAATGCAATTGAACCTGTCTTTGCCATATACTGTAAAGCATGTATCAAAGAAGGTTTAAAAAAAATGGCTAAAATGCCGCTCAAAGAATACATGAAAATGACAGCTAAATCAATTGGACTATGAATTTGACAGACGAGCAACTCAATGCCTTTCGCAAATTGTGGTTTATATACGGCAATGACGGGGGGAAATGCACAATGCTTAACCATAAGCTGGTGCAAGGTTTTTACCAATACCACGAAGATAGGCGGGAAGCCTACCGAGAGGCAGAAAAGAACATGACCGAACGCTTTGGTAAGGACAGCCCACGGCTGAAAGACCTCCCCACCGAAGAATGTTTTCAGGTATGCGGTTTGGTATTGGATGGAAAAATAGCTAAAGCGTTAGAAATAGCTAAAGAATGAAAGACTGGCTAAAAGAAAGACCTTGCCTTTCGCTTCGTTGTTTGGAACGTGAGGCAGGGCTTCCTACTAAAACCCTTAGCCATTACTTGCAGGGGAGGCGGGAATTGAATGAGCAACATCTTCAAAAGCTGACTCCTGTACTTGAGCGGTATGGGTGGGAAAGCAAAAATTGAAGATAACGTTAAAAATAAACGCAGAACGATGAAAGAGAAAATAGAACAGATGTACATACAGGCTTTGATAGATGACCTTGCGCCCAATGTATTCGCAGACCAAGTTTTGCGTTTATTGGGTGTTGGCACACGTACTTTCCGATTTTCTGGAATGGCAAACGGAGTGAAGTTTGTAATAAATGTACAAGCACCAAACAGGGAATCAGCTATTGCTTACTTTGAAGATGAACATCCTAAACTGAATTGGAGGACAACTACTGAAATAACGGACATTTCTTAGTATGTGTGCCAACGGTTGGGTATATATGCAGTACCTTTGCACGAACTTTGAATATTAGTATAAACCTTAATAAGGTATTGCATATATACCTTGTTAGCAACAGTAATATTTTATGAACGAAATTAAAATCGGAGAAAATAGATTAATTCCCAAAGGAACTAAGTTTTGGTCAATCAAAAACCAAACAAATATTTTATTGGATGAAGATGCTATTGTAGAAGTAAAACATACTTGTATTGGAAGTGATGTGGTTTTTGTTGAACCAAAACAGTTGATATTTAATATGATTGGACACATACCAACATTAATAGGAAGAGGAACTGATGAATGGGAATTAAGCTATTCCAAAACATTACCATATACTGTTCCAGAAGCACAATTCTAATTATTGTTGCTAACGTTTTGGGTATGGTTAGTTTTTTAACGGGTAAATAAAACAGAAATTATGATAAAAGAAATAGAAAATAAAATAGGACAATTGCAATACGAGATTAGTTGTTTAGGATTGGATAAAGAAGAATTGACTGGTGTTAGTGTAAGAACGGAAGAATTAAAGGTACTAGTTAAAAAATTAACTATACCCGTTGTTGTAGGGCGAAGCGAACAGTTAAAATGCGAACACAAAGGTCGCAGAACAGCAACTGAACTCGTGGAATATTGCGAAGATTGTAAAAAGATACTTTACCATCCGTAGCATTTTAATTGCCTACAACGGATGGTGCTATATGTCAGGTTTGCCTTGTAGAAATTGTCAAGTTACAACAAACTTAATGGCAAACTTGCATATAGCACGTGTTATAGCCAGTACGGTTTAATTAGTACAAAACTTTAATCGAAGAACTAAAAAAAGAATTTAAAAAATGAGCGTGGGAAAAGAAAAAATAAATGTATTGAGTTTGTTTGATGGTATTAGCTGTGGACAGATTGCGTTAGAACGACAAGGAATTGAAGTTGAAAATTACTTTGCTTCTGAAATTGAGCCATCACCAATAAAAGTAACACAAGCAAATTATCCAAATACAAAGCAATTAGGAAGTGTTTTGACTGTAAAAGGTGCTGACTTACCAAAGATTGATTTATTGATAGGTGGAAGCCCTTGTCAAGGGTTTTCATTTGCAGGGAAGCAACTAAACTTTGATGACCCAAGAAGTAAACTGTTTTTTGAGTTTGTGAGATTGAAAAACGAATGTAATCCGACTTACTTTTTATTGGAAAATGTAAAGATGAAAAAGGAATACCAAAATATAATTTCAAGTTATTTAGGTGTAGAGCCAATAATGATAAACTCAAATTTAGTATCAGCACAAAATAGAGTTAGGTATTATTGGACAAACATACCAGTAAAAGGATTACCAAACGATAAAACCATCCTACTAAAAGATATTACCGAAGATGGATTGCAAAGTTTAGGTTTAGCACAAAGAGGTAGATACGATGAGAATGGGAAAGTAATTCAGAAATATGAGTTGAACGGTACAGAAAAAAGCAATGCAATGACAACCGTTGCAAAAGATACTTTGCTATTTATACCTGTTGACAAACATTCTTCAAACTCTGGATTAGTTTGCTTGGGTGGTGTAATGAAACCAACACATAAACTTTGGCTTGATAATGGAAAATTATTACAGCGTAATTTTTCACAAGGAAATAGAGTTTATTCAAGCAATGGAAAATCAGCAACACTAAACGCAAATAGCGGTGGGATTGGTGGAAAAACGGGACTATATGAGATTGAGGGTGTAATTAGAAAACTAACAAGATTAGAGTGTGAAAGATTGCAAACTGTACCTGATGGATATACAAACTCAATTTCAGACACACAAGCAATTAAGGCGCTTGGTAATGGCTGGACTGTGGATGTGATTTCTTTTATTTTTTCTTTTTTGAGAGGGGAAAATTTTTTAAATTCTTTTTCTTACGAAAGTTCAATCGAAGCACAAAAGTAGTATTGGCTATAACGTGATGCAGCTAAACGCTGCGGAGCGTAGCGGAGTTGCGATTTAGGTGCTGTTATGCATCTGGTGGCGGACTTAAAAGACAAATATTATGAAAAATAAAGCAGATTACAGTAAATACGAATGCCCATACTCGCATTTAGAAAAGGAAAGTGGACACGAACTGCACGGACCAGAAGGTTATCAAGATTGCTATGGTGTATGGTGTGCTTGTGGTTTTCGAGCACCTGTATTTTATTTAGAGCCTGATGAATTAGGACTAAAGTTGAAAAAGGAAACGGATGTAGCCACTTGTGCATAACGGGAAGTATATGCGTTCGGTTGCGATTAGAAGCACGAACGTATCAATTTAAAAGAAAACTTAATAGAATGGAAAAAGTATCGAATAAGCACCAAACTGCAACTGACGTATATACAGTGTTACCCACCGTTTTTGATTCGGTGGCTGATGCCGTTAAAAAACTAAAACTTGACAAAAGGCATAAATGGGAAGAGTTTTGCGGTGAATTAGTTTACCCTTACAAGTATAGCCACGCTTGTAGTGGATGTGCAGAACAAAAAGAAATGCAACAAACACCACAAAAAGGTTGTGGATGCCATGAATGTGGATATACAGGTAGAAAGCGTGATGTAGTTCCTGTACCTGCATTTATGCCTGACGGAAGTATTGTGAAAGTACGTTCTTCAAATGGTGGGTAACGGTTGAGGCTAAAAGCAGTTGCCTATAACAAATACTGCTTGATAACACGCTTAGTTGCAATTGCTTTTTAGCCTTTGTTATAAGCTGTAAAAATTAAACTTATGAATTGGGTAATTTGGAATAAAACAAAAGACAAGTTTTGGGATGATAAAAATAAAGATTGGAGCAATCAATTTTATGCTACAAAATTTACGTTTAAAGAACTTGAAAAGCGATTAGAAACAAAAACTTGGCTTGGTGGTGGAGATGTGATATTAGCAGTAGTAGCGGTGTATGTTTAATTTTTATTGCTTATAACGATAGGTATATGGTTTGTGCCTTTTGAAAAACGAACCTTTTAATTATTAACCGCCCTTTTTCTTTTATTTTTTTAGCGAGGGCAAAAGAACTAAAATTATGAGAGGTGGATACACTTTAGACTGGAATGATAAAATGCTTTCAGAAAAGAAAATAACTAAAAGCACTTATTTGGTAAACAAAAAGTACATCGAATTGGACGATGCTTTAGATAAAGCTATTGATAAACTTAAAAAACATTATAGGAAACTATATAAAGCTGAAATTGAAAGTGCTGAAACGAAGGAAGATTTTGAAGCTATTAAAAACAAACTTCGTATGATGCCAGAATCTGTAGCTAAAGTTTTTATGTTTAGAGATATTATTTTAAGGGAGGAAGAAAAAATAAAAGAAAAAGATTAGAAGCACAAAACTTTTATACAGCACGGAATTAGGCATAAACTATATACCGTGTTGTAAAATCGTTTTAATGTTTTACAACGTTAAAGTATAACCGCTAGTTGGCGATTTAAAAGCGAAAATTATGGATAAAAAACAAAGTAAAATAAAAAGCACAGACGATGGATTAAGCACTAAACCAGCCAATTACGGTTATACAGTGTTAGCCACCGTTTTTGAAAAGCACATACTCCATTTTGACATTGGGGATAGTGTTTATTTAAAAACAGACCCTGAACAATGTGAGAGACTTGTAACTGGTATAAATATTAGACAAAATGGAATTAGTTACGCACTATCACATTTGACAAACGAAAGCTATCACTATGACTTTGAAATAAGTAAAGAACGTGATATTGTAAAAGCCACTTCATCTTAAATGGTGGCTAACGGACAGGTATATGAAAAGTAGCCTAACCACAGACTTTGATATTATGTACTGACCTTTCATAGGCTATTTTTTATATACCATGTTAGCCATATGGTGCGGTTTAATTAACGAAATTTAAAATGAAAACATTAGTAATACATCCGAAAGATTCAACAACCGATTTCTTGTGTGAAATATACAAGGATAAAGATTGGACTGTTATCAATACAAACACATCAAAAAAAGTGTTGAAAGAACAAATAAAAGAACACGATAGAATTGTGATGTTAGGACACGGAACAGAAAAAGGATTACTTGGATTTAACAAATTTGTAATTGATTCAACGTGGGTTTATTTGTTACGTGATAAAAATTGTGTTTGTATTTGGTGTAATGCTGATGAATTTGTTATGAAATATGGATTAAAAGGATTTTATACTGGTATGATAATTTCAGAATATGAAGAAGCTATTATATGTTGTGTCCCTACAAATTCACAATGGATAGCTGAATCAAATACTGATTTTGCATTAGCAATTAAAAACTCAATTAATGATGAAAATATGTTAGAAAAAGCAAAAATTCTATACGAAGGTAATTCTTCGGTTGTTGAATTTAATCGCAACAATCTTTATTACGAAGCACTATCGTAGCACTTGTGGCTAACGGTAAGTATAAGAATAGTAGGCGATTTAAAACGCTAAACTTCGCAACCAGAAAGAGTTAATTAAATGAATATAAACAACCTACTTGCACGGACACGCCTATTGTTTTTATACATTGTTATGCGTTCGTTTTGTGCGGTGGTATAAAACTTTAAAAATGACACGAACAAAGAAACTTTACGGATTCAGATTAGGAGAAAGCATTCCAAAATGGACTGACAGATTTGGAAGAAAAGGAGGTAAAATAATTCAGTTAATTAGATTAAAATACTGTAATAAATTTCAGATACAGATAAGCAACGGGGATATCTTGACAACTGAATTTATGATACAGGATGATTTTCATAAGCGTGGGTTGGCAAATGAGGCATAACGGATTAGTATAAACTTAGTTAAAAAAACGGAAAATTATGTACACAAGTTTTTATATAGCAGAAAGCAGACTTAACGAACTAAAATCTTTTATTAGGGTCGGTTTTTTATTTAGTCCCCTGCGAAGAAGGTCAAGCTTTAATTTCTGAAGAATTACCTACTATGAAAGATTGGTGTTTGAATATGTATGCAACTAACTTTAGTAGACGAGTGCAACCACCTAAGAAAATTAGACATTATAAAAATGCCATTAAGGATTATAGATGGGAGTACCATAGAAAAGTAGTAGCAGCAGACCACATAAGAGACTTACCAAACATTAAGGCGTTTTTAAATTGCGACTAACGTTTTGCGTGTAAGGAAATTTGCGTGCAAGTACACTGCAATTTTCAGATTAATAAATAAAAATAATTAAAAAACCAGAACAAATGGAATTAAACATAATTAGCAATTTTTACAAATCGATGTTTGCAGTAGTGCCTTTATAGAATTAAAATAAAACTTCTAGGTGAAGTTATAAAACCCAAATAAATAAAATGAATAAATTAAAACAAGCACCAATGGCTAAGTATAGTAACCAAGTGCAAACAAGTAGGGATTACTCAAAGTTTAAAACTTTGATTGGTAACAGAAAGCCAAATGAATTGCACATTAAAAGGCTAATCAGTTCATTTAAGGAACGCTATTTATTCAGTCCAATACTTGTAAATGAAAAAATGCAAATCAATGTTGTGCTTTAGTTATTTTGCGGGTTATGTAAAAATATGTTTACTTTAATTTGGTAGTTAGTAAATTTATGTTTACATTTACAGAGTAAAACAAATAGAGATGGAAACTGTAACAATAACAAAAAGAATTATAAACGGAACAGAGGTTTATAACAAAAGGTTTGATGATTATGAAAAAGGTTTTTATGGCGAAAAAATTTCTAAAAAAGAATATGAAGAAAGTAAATCTTCTAATACGCCAAAATATACAGATACAAATAAAACATTAAACATTATAGAAAGGATAACTTATGAAAACTAGAAAGAAAAAAGTTTTTACAAACTGGTGCAGAAGTTGTCATTTTGATTGGATGATTGCTGTAAGAGAAGTAAAAGGTAAAAGGTGGATGAATGTATTATCTCACCTTGAAAACAAAGGAAATTTTAATGTTGATGATTTTAATAAAATTGAAGATTCTTGGAAAAAGATATTAGAAACAATCAATTTAATGACAGAAGAAGAAATAAGTTATTTACACAATCAAAAATACAATGTATGAATTGGCACGAAAGATTTAAAGCAATGAAATCAGGGTTAGGATTAACTAACTCCGATATTGCTGGCATAACTGGTAATAGTGATGATTCTGTAAAGTCGATTACTCAACCAAATAAAGACATACCACGTTGGCTAAAACTCGCTATTGTAGTTTATGAACGGATGGTAGCAAAATAATTAAGCACAACGGTCTTGTATATGAAAAGTAGCGTGTAAATAAGCACATACTTTTCCGACTAAAATAACGTTATTAAATTAGTAAAGCAAATTGAGTTTAGCACTTATTTAGCTATTTTTTATATACGGTGTTGGCAATAGTTATTTTATTTTCGTATTATTAACAATAATTTAAGTCAAAAATATTTACTTTTGCACTCAATTTCACTTATATTAGTATTATGGAATTAAATTTTTTAGAAATGATAGACACAGATAAAAGGACAGACTTTTTGTTTCCAAAGAGAAGTTTTTGGACAGGTTTTTCTAATGTATTAAGCATTTTCGGAGAACCAAATAAATTTAACACTTCAAAATCAGGAGAAGAAGCAGACTACAAAGCTTTAAAATCCGATTGGGAAATGGTTGGACAAGATATTCGGAATGTAATGTCTGATGAAATTAAATTGTCAGACTGTGAGTAAACGAAAGGAGGATGATAATCATTAGTGTTTTCATCAACTTTTTTATATCTAAATGTATTATTAAAATAATTTCTATTTTTATAAATCATCATTTTTTTTTCAAATGTGTGCCAACGTTTTGCGTGTAAGGAAATTTGCGTGCAAGTACACAGCAAGTTTCAGATTAATAACTAAAAATAATTAAAAAATAAAAATAAGTGATAAAATATTTGGAAATTTGATTTAAATGTTTTATATTTGTTGTTATAAAATCGTAAAATTATGAACTTAGAAACTTGGATTGTAGTTGAAAATGGTGATATGTTTGAAGGAACACGAGAACAGTTTATGGATTGTTTCTTTTCAAATGCAACAGATGAAGAAATTAAAGATTGGTGTTTTGATAATGGTTGGAAACTTAAAATAGGCGAAGAAACAATCTTTGCTTAATAATTTTATGTTTTATAACGGACAGGTATATGGTTAGTGCACCTACCACAAACTATTAAACTAAGCACTGACCTTCATTGGTACATTAACTATATACAATGTTGTGTGCCGTTAATTTTAGAATTATGAGAACTGGATATTTTGCAAACACAAAAACAACAACAAAAACACATTTGGTAGATAGCAATAATAAACCAATATGTAAAAGTAACATCAGAAATAAAACTTTTCAATGGTGTGCAAACGGTGTAATGTACTCTTACATTGAATGCAATACTTGCAAAACAAAAGCAAAACAACTATTGGAGCAAGAGGTTAAAGACCGTTTGCGTTAATGGCACACAACGATGAGGCTAAGAAACGTAGCCTTGTAATCACGTTTCAAAATAGGTAGGAACTTTATTGGCTATGTTTTTTAGCCTGTGTTACCACCAGTTAATTTAATAATTATGTTTAAAATTTACAAAGGATATTTGAAATGGAAAATGATTTCCTTAATCAAGGATAAAATAATACACTACACAGTTGAAAAAAACAATTATTTACAACGACAAAATGAATGGGAAAAGAAAGAATATAAACCAAATAGATGTTCAGATGAAGCAAGGTTTGAAAAAGAAAAAGCAGAACAAATAAGATGGTCTAATGAACAATATAAAGTAAACCATTTTAAAGGTGAGGCTGTTTTAGAAATACTCCGAATGGTTGAGAACCTTTAATTGGTGGTAACGGGTTGTGTATGAAACGTGGTGGAATAGAAACCACATAACTATCAAATTACTAATAACTTAATAGAATGAACGAAACTTTAAATAACGCAGAAACCCAGCATGTTTTATATTGCGTGTTGTGCGTAGTGCTTTAATAATCAAAACGATGGAACAAATTTATTATTGGATTGGATTAGTAGTTTTTTGGCTTTCTGCAATAATTGGAAGCGTAGTAGCAGTAGGATATTTAAGTAAACTTCTACTTGATAAATTAGGTAGGCAGATAAAAACTACTTGGATAATTGTTGAGTTTGCTTATTATCGAAAAGAGTTTAAAGAGTGGGTTAAAGACAAAAAACGGCATCCGAAGTGCAAATCTTAGCATTACGCACAACGTTTTGCGTATATACAAGGTACGCCTTAACGAAATTTCAATTATAAACAAATGCTTGTAGGCGTATCTTGTATATACGCTGTTAGCAGATAGTAAAAATTACGGATTATGAAAGAAAAACATATTTGTTCTGCTACTGTAAATGACAAAACAAGTAGGCAGATTATGAGTAAAATGATAAACGGATTTTCTGATGAAATATGTGGGTTTAATGCTAAATACTTTGAAAATAATAATTGGTATTGTGGCAAACACGCACCAAGTAAAATAGCAGAACGAGAACGAATAAGTTATGAAAAGTGGAAAGCTAAAATTGAAGCACGAAAGCAGTAATTTTTATTTCTGCTAACGGTACGCAAGTATAAAACGTGCCAACACAAACTTTGATTGGAACAATGAATTTGAAATTAACATAAATATTAACTTAGATGCACGACAGGCATGTTTTATACTTGCTGTTAGGCATCTGTAAAAATTACGTATATGGAACAAAAAGTAAAACACGATATTTATAAGATGCTGATACCAATAATTGGTACATGGTGGGTAATAAAGCGAATATTGCCTGATTTGGGTGAAATAACATGGTGGGATATATCTAAATATTCAATTCCATTAACATTCGGATTAGTGATGTATCAGGCGATATGTTGGATAGGGTACAAAGTGTTTTACATGATGTACTTTTTTGATTACACATTTGAACAAGTATTTACGCAATGGTAGTAATTTTTATTGTGCCTAACGGACGAGTGTATGGCAAGTGCCTACACAGAACTTAATTAATAATACAAAATATTGAAATTATGAAACAAATTATCAAAAGAATACAAAAGGCATTTGCTATACACATTGTTAGCAAACGTTTTAAGATTGAATTTTTAATGGATGGAAATTTAGAACCATTACACACAACTTACTTGGAAGGTAAGAATAAAAATGACGTAGAAAAAAGGTTTGATAGACTTGATTTAGAAAGCAGACGAGATATTGTTAGTGTAAATGTTTGCTAACGTTTTGCAAATAAAAACAGTAAAAGATATGAAACGACAAATTTTAAAAATAGCAGATGAACTTGCCAATGATGTAATAACTACGGAACAGGCAAAAAACCTTTTATTGGTTTTATTTGATGTTAGCCACAGTACTTCTTACTTAGATGATAAGTACGAGGTTAAATGGCTAATAAATAATACATACCAAGTAGAACAAAATGGGCACTGCGTGTATCAAGGAACTGAAAGTGATTGTAATGAATGGCTTAAATGTCAGTTAGGGTATTGTGGCTAACGTGCCGAGTATATGAAATGTAGCGTGTAAACAGCCGAAAAGCAACGATTAAGAGCTGAATTAAATAAATAGAATATTAACCAAGTGGGAAGCGAAAACAGCTATATTTTATATACTGTGTTACCCACTTTTAAAAATAGCGGTAAATGAAAGCTAAACTAGAAAAATATAACGGAATTGATTACTTGACTTTTAAAGTAAATGAAGAAATTGGATTAACACAACTTCCTGTAATTACAAAAGGAACACGAGAAGGCACAAATGCTTGGACTTGGAACGGTGATTTGGAAAAACCAACACTAAGACCAAGCGTAAGAACAGGCTACTACAATGGTAAAGAAACGACGGAAATACATTACTGGCTTAATGATGGAATTGCTGATTGCTTGGGCGATTGCAAAGATGGAAATGCAGGTAAAAAACTTGCCTTAATGGAACTCGAACAGTAGCCATTTTTTATTGTGGCTAACGGTTGCGTGTATATTCAGGTTTGCTTGTAGAGACCTTGAATTATGCACAAATGCTGATGCAAACTTGAATATACACGTTGTTATGCTCTCGTTGCGGTAAATTTACTCAAACCCTTCAATCGAAGCACTAAAAACATTTTTATTCTTTTGTGTGATGGGGAAAATAATTATATTGATTATCAACATATTAGAAAATATATTGAAAATATTTGCAAATTTATTAGGTAATTTGAAACAAAAGTATTACCTTTGACGTATAAATTAATAAACAACTTAAAATTTAAAGGTATGACAAATTCAGAATTAAACAAATTATCAGTTGCTGAACTTAGGGAGTTAAGAAATAGAGTAACTGAAATGCTTCAATTGAAAATGCAAATTGAAGGTAAATTAAACAAGGATGTTTTAAAATTTGGTATGACCGTTAAATATATTGGTGGTCGTGATAAAATTAAAAACGAAACTTTTGTAATCGAAAGAATTAACAAAGTGAATGCTGTTTGTAAAAGTAATGTAGATGGAAGACGTTGGAATATTAATATTGCAAACATTCAACCATGTGAAGATTTAATAGAAACAATGGGAGATGATAATTATGAACCAGAAAGTGGTTTCCAAAAATAAAATTATGGCAAAGCGAATATCATTAAAATTAACTGACAAAAATGATTGGTTAGTTGAAGCAATAAATAAGGAAATTGATGAAACGAATAGACCATCATTTAATAATATGGTTGAAACCATTCTTGTTTCTTATTTTAAAGCGAAGGAAGAAAAGAATAAAAATGTTACCACAAATGCTAATTCGGAGTAGTTCCTTAGCAATGGAGCATAACGGACAATAATAAACAATCGTAAAATTATGACTTATGAAAAAATTTAAAGGAAGCAAACACTCACATGCTAAATGGGTGGCAGAAGAATTATTTAATGAGATGCAAAACACAGTTGATGAAGCAGCAGAATTGTTTGCTTCTGATATTTATAGCATAGCCAAGTGTTGCTCTTATAAAGCTATTGAACTAAATAAACTAGCAGTTCTTGACGGATGGGGTTATAAAGAGGTTTGTAATCAAACACAAGAGCAACACGACTTTTGGGAACTCGTGAAATCATATTTAGATGACATTAAATAATTTTATGTTGTTTATTTATTGTTGTGGTGTCGTTTTAATGCAGCACAACGTTAAGTATATGGCAAGTTGGGGATTAAAATGTGCTACCCTTTTAATTTGCAGAAAAGTAAATTAAAAGCACAAATGTAGTTTATTGGAATTGCGCCCCAATTTGCTATATACATTGTTAGGCGCAGTTATTTTTAAAATTATGACAACAAAAAAATTAGTGAACTTAATGATGAAATCTTCTGACCACAATCCATATACTGGTAAGCTGTCAGAAAGTGCTAATGTATTGGCTGCAATAGAACTTGCAAAAAAGTTTAAGGAATTTGCAGACGAAGTATATACAGACGAGGCAATGGGTATTGAAAGCAGCCAATGGGTTGAAGTGATAAACAAACTTGAAGAGAAGCGACTTAATTGCGCCTAACGGTTGGGTGTATATGTAGTAGTGGATAGAAAGAACCGAGCTTTGATTAACCACTGAACTTCATAGAAACAACTAACGTTGATTTACAGATGAAACCACCATTACATATACACCTTGTTATGACCAGTACGGTTTATTTACCACAAAACTCGATTAGAACCACTGAACAAAACTTTTTAAAAATGTGCGGTGGGAAATTTAATTATGAATATTTATATATAAGATAAAGTATTTACTTATATGGAAAACGACAAATTAAGAAGTTTTATAAAAACGACAATCAGAGAATTTCTAAATGAGAATGTTAAAGGTAAAACAATATACCATTTTACTGATGGTTTGGATTCATTATATTCAATTTTGAAAGGTGACTCATTAGAATCTGGTTCATTTAATGGTATTTATGGTAAAGGATATGATAATATTTCCTTTACTTGGAATCCAAAATTATGGGATATTGAGTATGCTGGTGATAGCAATGGTAGATATAATGCAAGAATATCATTTGACTATGGTAGAATTAGTCAGAAATGGAATTTTAAACCATTTAATTACGGTATAGATGAGGAAATGGAAGAAATAGTTGAAACTGATGAAATGCACGGAATTGTTGCATATATTACAGAAATTCTTATTAGTGATGAAGAATCTATGTTAGAGATTAATAATTTGAAACGTTCTTATCCGAATTTAAATATTAGAACAATTAAAAGGTAGGAAATTTTTAAAAAGTTTTGAAACAAAAACCCAATTAGAACGTATAATATAGTATTGGTCATAACGTATCGCAGATATGGAGTCGATTTTTTACGGATTTAAAACACACTAAAATAATTATTATTATGAGAAAAGAAGAAATACTTAGGAAGCATTTTAAAGTTGAATTTGGACACGAGGGACATGGTAAATTTATGCAGTATATTTTAGCAGCAATGGATGAGTATGCAAAACAGGAAGTAAAAAAATGCTCTATACCTGCTGTTGTAGGGAGAAGCGAACAGTTAAAATGCGAACACAAAGGGCGCAGAACAGCAACTGAACTCGTGGAATATTGCGAAGATTGCAAAAAGATACTTTTCCATCCGTAGCATTTTAATTGCCTACAACGTTGAGTATATAATTTCGTTGTTGCTTAACAGCACGACACTAACAAAATAAGATAAAGATGAAGAAAGCAAAAAGAATCCAAAAACGCAGAACCCACAACAATGAATTATATACATTGTTAACTACTGGCGTTTTACAAGAACTTAACTTTAAGGACATTGGACAGAGTGAATTTGAGTTATTTGAAAACATGAGTTATTGGATAAAGAATAGTATTTGCCTATTCTATAACACCCCAATAAATAAAGATTGGCAAGATAGCTTTTATATAGGATATGCTGAAATGAGGCAAGGCAAATACGTTGCTGTTACTTTTAGATGGATTGATAGTGTAGAAGAACTAACTCAAATTTACGAGAGTATAACACGAAAGAAAATAGATGAGCCGATTTAACGGTTGTAGTTAACGGCTGGCGGTATGAAAAGTTGCGTTTTTAACCGCACGAACTTCTACTAACCGATGAACGTTAAATAAATGTAGAAACTTAAATATTAACCGCTGACCCCGCAATTTTTTATGACCGCTTGTTATAGTGCGTTTTCTGCGGGTAGGCATTAAAACTAATAAAATGGCAAATTTATATGTAAAAGAAATTGGATTGCTTAATATCAAAGAAAGCAAAGAGGAAGTTTTAATTGAGCTAAAAAATGAAAATCCTGAGTGGGCTGAATATACAGTTATAGAAAGTTTTTATGGTGAAATGAGCGGAAAAACTCACACAAATGAAAAACTATTAACTATACGAACAAGAAATATAATTGCAGTTGAATAGTGCGGTAGGAAAATGCACTATAACGGTTGGGTGTATGAGAAGGTTTGCTTGTAGAAACTTTCAAATTTACCACTACCGTTGATAGCAAACTTTCTTATACACCTTGTTATGCTCTCGTGCCGACTTATTAAGCACAGAACTTGATTTGAAATACGAAAGAAAAACAAAAAGAATTTTAGGTGGATTTTTTTAAATTTGAATATTTATATATAAAAGAAAACAATGAATGATTTGAAAAAGTTTATAGCAACCACAATAAGAGAATATTTGAACGAAACTTCAAAATCTATTGTAACTTATAATAATGATACTGTAATTAAGAAATTTAATGACAAATATGAATTAGAAAATACTATTAAATATTTTCCAAACCATCCTAATTTATTTCCTATAATTTATAATATTAATGGAGACGAAATAGAAATTGAAAGATTAGATACTAAAAAAGCAATAAAAGAATTTAATATATTAAATAATTGGTTTAAGAAAAATCTTAAAATATCTTTTGGTTCATATTTAATGAGAGATTATACTTTCAAACATATCTATCCAGATAGACCATATCCGAAATTACCATCAGATTTTCCAAAAGAATATAAACAAATACTTGATAAGTATCAAAAACTAATTAATGATATAATGAAAATTGTTGGTAAATATTTCTTACTTGATGTTCATTCATTAAATTTTGGATATGATAAAAATGGAAATTTAAAAATGTTTGATATTTAAAAAATATTTAGTATCTTTGTTGTGTGTTGGTAAAATTCTTTTTGTTTTTCATCACAAATGTTAAATCGAAGAACTGAACTAAGGCATGGAGCATAACGACTGCGTGTATGTTGTCGTTGCGGTAAATTAGTATAAACTTTAATAAATGAACGAAATGAAAAAACTTTGGAAATGGTTATTTGGAAAACGAAAACAGCAATGCAATATACACGATGTTGTGTGTAGTGCGACCACTGAAAGGAAACCAAACCCATATATGCTGTTGTGGTATAAACAAGGTTGGAGTGAAAAAAGAATTGCTATTAATAACTCAAAGTATTGGAAATGGGAGATAGACCACAACGGTTTTCGTCCATAGCATTACACACAACGTTGGTAATATGAAAAGTTGGCTTTGCAGCCACTTTCAAGTTACCAAACAGTTTGATAGCCAATTTTTTATATTACGTGTTATCGCTTCGGGTTTTATTAATCTTTTAAATTAAAATATATGATAGTCAGAATTAAACTAAAATCAAAAGGAGAAACATTCACAATGATGTTTGGAAATTCTTATAAAAATTGGGAAGAGCAATTTCGTGAATATTGCTTTACTTTCAAACCAATAGAAATAATTCAAATTGAAACATCTCCTGAAAAATGGAAAGGTTGGGGAGGGTTGAAGTGGTGCAATGAAACAGAGTTTCAACACGAATTAAACCGTGAGGGTTGTCAGCAAAATGAACCAGATAATCCTAAACCAAGAAAGTATGAATATATGAGATTCAATTCAAATCAAATTGTTTCAAATATTGCCAATAAGATTGCTCGTAGGTATCTTTAACCTGAGCGATAACGTTTTGTGGCTTTGTGTCTGTTATTTTGGCTTGCAGACACTTGCCTTTAAAGATAAATTTTATAGCCAAAATAATAGCACAAAACCACTGTTAGTGGCTGGTGCGGTAAATTAAACGAAAATGAAATTAACAGAAGAACAATTTAATGAGCAGTATGGTGAAGCAAAAGTTGTTTTCGCCTATTATTACAAGTATTCATTCTCATTTGTGGGTGAATTTGAAGGTAAAACGATAAATATTAGTGTAGGTGGCAACGCTGATGATATTTATAGATTTGATGTTGAATCTAACAAAGAATATCAAGTAAAGGAATTAGGTATTAATTATGCCACCGTAAAAGAAGGCGAAACAACTATTGCTGAATTTACAGACGGATGGTAGCACTTGCCACTAACGGACAGGTATATGAAAAGTAGCCTGACCACAAACTTTGATATTATGCACCGAACTTTCATAGGCTATTTTTTATATACCATGTTAGCTGTCTGGTGCGGATTTAAACGATAAACTTTGATATGGAAAACGAACGTAGTAATAATATTTTTTTGAGCGGTGGCAAAAATGGTTTTGAAAAAACCAAGAACGTTCTTTGGTATGGAGAATGCCTTCAGTTAATGAAACAGATACCCGACCAAAGCATAAACCTTATTTGTTGTGATTTGCCGTATGGGGTGACTAAAAACAAATGGGATTCATTAATTGATTTGGATTTACTTTGGAAGCAATATGAACGGGTAATTATTGAAAATGGTGCAATAGTTCTTTTTGGGCAGGATAAATTTTCTGCAAGGTTGATGCTCTCAAATGAAAAGCTACACAGATATAATTTGGTATGGCAAAAAACAACACCAACTGGACACTTGAATGCTAAAAAAATGCCTTTGAGAAGCCACGAAGATATATTGGTGTTCTACAAGAAATTACCGACCTATAACCCACAAAAAACAACAGGACACGAAAGGAAGGTAAGCACCGCAAAGCATAAGCGAAACTCGAAAAAGACAACCAACTATGGTGAACACGGACTTACTACCTATGATAGTACTGAACGATACCCAAAAAGTGTTTTGACTTTTGCAACGGATAAACAGAAATCTGCATTACACCCAACACAAAAACCACTGGAGTTGATTAAGTATCTTGTAAGAACTTACTCAAATGAAAATGATTGGGTACTTGATAATACTTGTGGAAGTAACACTACTGGTCTTGGTTGTTTTGAATTAAACCGAAACTATATTGGAATTGAAAATGATTTTGATATGTACGAAATTTCAAAAGAGCGGGTGGGAGAAAAAAATATTATTACGGCTTATACGCACGAACCTTCAATTAAAACGGGAACGTAGCACTTGCAGCTAACGATAAAGCTAAACACCGTCTGAGGCGGATAAATAATGAAAACTATGATAATAGAACTAACAAAAACAGAAACACGAGCCTTGAAATGGTTGCTTCATAAAGGCATGGAAATAACCAAGAGCGACCAAAAATACGAGGTGTTTGATGCTTTGAGCCAACGACTAGCCTCAGATGGTGATTTAGCTGATGTTGTAGGGCGAAGCGAACAGTGCGCCCATCCGAGAGATAAGCGTGAGTATATAGGCTCTAATATGCTTAGATGTAAAGTTTGCGGCAAAGAGTTCAGTTAGGGCGCATTGCCTACAACAACACTTATACACAATATATAAAAACGTCAATAAAAACAACAACTTTAAAATGAATTTGACAGAATTACGTAAAAATTATGACAGGTATTTAACATTAAACTACGATGCTCAAAACACTATAGAAGCATATACAAATTGTTTTGAGAAGTTTATTTTTGAGAATAATAGGGTTTATAGAATGTCAAAAATAGATTTGGAAAATTATTTTATGGAATACACTAAACGGTACTCAAATTCTTATTATAACCAAATGTTATCCTCGGTCAACATAATATATAAATTGCTTGGACAACCTTTCAAGTTAAAAGGTATTTCATATAAAAGAGTAATCGAAAAACCTATTGACATACTATCAAAAAACGAGTTGATAGAAACGTTCAAATCAATTAAAAATCTAAAACATAAGGTTATCATATCTGTTTTATATTTAGGCGGACTTAGGGTTTCGGAATTGTTGAATATGGAACTACGGAATATTGATTTTGAGAATAAAAGGATTTTAATCAAGTCCTCTAAAAATAATATTTCAGGGTATTTCCCAATAAATGATAAGTTTGTTAAGACACTTAGTGAATATATTGAACAATATAGCCCTTCAAAATACTTAGTTGAGGGGAGAAGTGGTGTTAAGTACTCGGCTACTTCTGTCAGGAATATAGTTAAAAACAAAATAAAGAGTGGAAAAAGATTATATCCCCACCTACTTAGGCACACCTGTTTGACCAATTTAGTTGATGAAGGACACAATACAGTGAAAGTTCAGGTTTTTGCAAGACATAAAACACCTAAATCCACACAACGATATTACCATATAAGCAACACAGCACTTCAAGGTATGACACTTTCTCTTAAACCATAATACATATAAATTTTATGATAGTAAAATATTTAACTCAAAATTATTTATAATACGACAATATAGAAGATGTAAATAATAGTTAATATTATTGGAAATATGAAAAATATTTTGTATCTTTGTAGTATAATAATTAAAATATAAGATTATGACAGCTGGTGAAAGGCAAAATTTTCAATGGAGACCGAATGATAATTCGGCCACCACTCGTTTAAGATACGACCTTGAAGCCCAACATTGGGTAAATTCAATCGACACCGCTTTAAAAACTAAATCAACTGGAAGTACATTCCATGGTTTAGGTCTAGTTTTAGGGATTATCCTTAATATATTATCTTTACTTTTTTGGGGCATAGCTAGTATTGTTCGTTGGGATTCCAATGAAAGACGTAAATCTAAAATGAGAAAAGAAACAAGATTCGTTCCATTAACTGATGATGAATTTGAATCTAGAATAAATAGTGGCCGAATGAAAGTAGTTGATTTATATGAAGATTAAAGGAGTTATATTTGATGAAAATGGTGTTACCTATTCAATTGATAATCTAGAGATATTCGTAGGTGATATGAAAGATGCATTGTTAGCTAAGAGTTATGTTAGAACAATCTTTCACCATGAATCTATTTTAAAAATAGAAGAGTTGGTGAAAGAAGGTAAGGTTGAAGCTGTTGCAACAGCCTATAACGCTGAATTAACAATGAATGCGATTGCAGCAATGAGAGATGAAATTGTAGAACGTTTTGGTGAAGAATATCACAATTATTTAATAACTAAAATTGACTTATGAAAGCATACCTTTTAAGTGAACTACCCACCTACGCTAAAGCGATGAATGGGTTTTACCTGAGAGAGTAAAGCTCTGTGAGCCAATGATTAACCCAAATGATAGAAGAGTATTCATATCAGGGATTGACCCATATAAAGTGGATAACCCATTTAAAAAATTTAAAAAAAAGATAATGTTTAAAGTAGCAAGATTTTTAAATAAGAAGAGTAAACAGTAAACACCCCACGCTAAGTTGTAGGGGTACACTCCCCTATAACTCAGTTGGTTAGAGTACCGTGCTTTTAACACGGGAGTCCCAAGTTCGAATCTTGGTGGGGAAACAAAAATTAAAGTAATGGGAAAGACTTATAGAAGGTCAGTCAGGATGTCTAAGAACTTATAGATGCAAATGTTTAGCTTGCACTAATAAAAAGAGAAGGAATAAGAACACTACTAGTGTGGATGAAGCATTAGATTTAGATTACTAAGATGAAAAAAATTTGGATAACAATTAAGAAGTTTTTCGGGTGGAAGCCTAAAGTAACACCAACTTTAAGAAATAATTTCTTGGAGTGGAATTTTGAGGAACAAGACCTAGCTGCTGTAATAAACAGTGTAAGAGAAGACAATATACATAACTCCATGTTAGGTATGAAGCAAATTAAAGTTGAGGAGTTATTGTGGTGGGAAGCTAGGAGAAGATGTAATGCCCAAATAAAAAAGGGAGTTATATCCCATGATGGGGTTGGAGCCACTTTTGAGGTAATTACTGGAGGGGGCTTTAAGTACCCTGCGGAAATATTAGCTTCTGGATACACCTCAGCTGAGGCTGTAGTACAAGCTTGGTTGAATAGCCCAAGCCATAAAAAAATAATTTTGAATCCATTACACACCTATTTTGGTGTGGGTGTATTAAAGAATAATGGTAAATATTACTATTGTGTATTATTTGCTAGATAAAATGGGTAAGAGAGAAAAGACCATTTTGGTTATGGTTTGATGATGAAGATGGGTTTTGGGTATAGATATACATTTAGATTTAAAATTAGAAATGTAGTTTACGCAAAAAGTTAAAATTATGTTAATAACTTGCACAGTAAATAAATAAGTGCTACATTTGTACCATCAAAATGAAACAATAAGTATTAATTAAAACGAAGAAGTTATGTCAGTAAAGACAAATGGAGTTAAGCACAGTATGAGCCTTACAGTAAAAGGGCGCAGGCTACGAGCTTTAGAGAGGTTAGATGCTCAATTACAATTAGGGAAGAAACCTATTAAAAACCAAGTAGGTGACCACAATGGTATGACAGAGTTAACAGCTAGTGATATCAAGCGTATTAATAAGGAAATGGAAATACTTAAAAAAAGATGTTAAGATGAGCAAGATACTTATAATAGACAAAAAAGAAGAGGAAATTAATTATGTTGCTATACTTACAAAAAATAAAGTTAAGTTAAGACGTAGTAAGAGTGAGATTTGGGCTGATTCAGCCAAAGGGGAGTATATAGGAGCTCTAAAAGATACTGGAAATGGTATTGAGATTTCTTTAGGAAGTCAAGAACTTAATCTAGATTATTCAGAATTTGTAGAGTTATATCATTTAGTAGCTTTAAAATATAAAACTGATAAAAATTTATAATCACTTTTTAAATGAAGGGTTAAAAATATCGTGAGGAACTTGCGATTACAAAGGTGGAGAGGAAATCAGACTTTGGTAACAAAGCACACTCTATGAAACCAGAAGCCCATCCCATCAGCTATGCTGTGGGTGGGTAGTTCACAACTATCTTTGTTCAGATAAAAGTAATTAATTTAGATATGAGACTACAAATAGTTAAAACACCTGATTACAATATTATGATTGAAAATAAAATTAAAGAAATTCAAGATTATTTTATAGACAAAGTTAAAAAAGGCGAGTATAAGGTTGTAAAAATAGAAACACATACGGCTACTATAATTATAGATGATAAATATGAGTTTGAGATGTGGATTTGTAATGGAAAAGAGTCATATGATTTTTATAGTGATAATATGTTTTCATCTAAAACTTTAATTATGACAATGAAAGGTTATAAAAGTAGAGGTTGGAATCATATGAAAGTCCATTTACTAAAAATAGATAAAGAAAAAGAAAGACAGGAAAAATTAAAAGAGTTTAACCGCCTTAAAAAAGAACTGCAAATACCATGAATAAAAAGTTTAAAATAATTATAGAAGATTCATACTTAAAAGCGTATGATGAAAACAATGTTTCGGTGGGATACCAACCAAAAAACAATGCACCTGAATTAGATGGATTACCATTGCTTCCAGAAATAGTTGTGGAAGATGATGTTGAGAAGTTGGCTGAAATAAATGTTAAAAAAGTTATGGGTCATCTTTTTGATAAGAGTGATTTGAATACACTATCAAGAATAGAAATGTTTAAAAGAGGTTACAAAGTAGCAACTAAAATTTATAGTGAAGAGGATTTGAGGAAAGCATTTAACTATGGAACTAATGAAGGTTATAATTATAGAGATTTAGAATCAATAGATGAAAAGCCTGAACAACTATCTGAAGAAGAGTGGAATAGTTTTGTTAAAAATCTCAAACAATTTAAAACACCTAAATGGTTTGCTGCTGAAATGAAAAATGAAATAGCTTTAGATGGACATACTGTAATAGGGCAAGAATTAAAAACCACAACAATTAATGGTAAAACTTATTTAGTAGGAACTTACTTATACGAATAATTATGAAAAATATACATGTATTACCAACAGATAAACCAAGTAGAATTTATAATATTTTAGGAAGTAAAAAAATTGGATTTACTTCAAATGACCCATTTTATACTGAAAATTGTGGTGGTGGTACTAAAAACCAAAACATCTACATCACTTCTGATGAAGAAATTAAAGAAGGTGATTGGTATTTAGACACTTTTAATACCCAAAGAATCAAAGCTAATCAATTTTCAGACCATAAGCATTATAGAAATGCTTGCAAAAAAATTATTTTGACTACAGACCAAGACTTAATCAATGATGGTGTACAAGAAATTAATTATGAGTTTTTAGAATGGTTTGTTAAAAATCCAAGTTGTGAAAAAGTTGAAATTAGATATAGTTATCCTACTATTGATGATGAAGGAGATGGTTCTATTAGTGAAGGTTATTAATCATTCCAGAAGAAGAACCTAAACAAAGACTTGAAAAATATTCTGAAAGATTTGATAATAAAGATAATCAAATTGTAGAGGGTATTTTTAATTCTGATACTTGGGGCAAGAGAATTGTAGAAGAACATAAACAAGAAATAACTCTTAAAGAAGAGGAATGAAAATTGTAAAATATCTTGATAAATACAGAGGTCAAAATATATAGAACCTAATTCAAGTGGAGTATGGGATTCATTTGAAGATGCACTGGAAAATGCTTTACAAATTCAATTATCTTATGATTTACCCAATGATACTAAAGTAATTAAACATTGGGGAAATTATGTGAGTTTTGCTTTAAAAATATTAAATTAATTAAAAATGAAAACATATAAATTAAAAAAATGGTATCCTAGTTTACCAAAAGATTGGGAAGTTGGGATGGAAGTTAGTCGTTGGGGTAGAGCAGTAAATAATATATTTAGCCCACGTAGTAGTAAATATAAAAATTATTATGTTTCATTTGATGAAATTAATAATTTTGAATTTTGGGAAGAAGTGATTGAATATCCTATTGGAACTAATATGGGAGTTGTAATAGAGGAGATAGTTGAAAAAGATTATGAGATATTATCTTTTGTAAGAAATGAAAGCAGTCTAATTTATAAAGGAACTATTTTTATGAAAGATGAAAATAATAAATATAATTCTTCTTATAAATATTCTGGACTTACTTTAGAGCATTGTTTAAAGGGTGGATTTGATATTCATTCAATCAAAAGGTTAAGTGATGGGGAAGTGTTTACTGTTGGTGATAAAATAATAGGAACTTATTCTACAAAAGAACGAACTCATGGATATGTAACTATACAAAAAATTTATTTGAAAAATGGTATATTACATATAAGTATAGATGCTGGTTTTATTGATAGTTCTTTGTGTAATGGTTTTGAAAAAATAAATCATTTTAAACAACCATTATTCACAACAGAAGATGGGGTTGATATTTTTGAAGGAGATAAAGTACATACTGTAACTCCTAATTTTAATCTAGGTTTATCAGGAGAATTAAAATACAAATCAGTAATGAAATGCTTTTCAACAAAAGAAAAAGCTGAAGAATATGTCTTAATGAATAAACCTTCTTTAACTTATATAGAAGTAATGAAATTATGGAATAGTCAATGTAGTAATTGGAGAGACAGTTTTAAATCAGAGTTAACTAAATTAGTAAAATCAAAATTATTATAAAAAGGCTAAACATTGAAAAAAACAATTTTGTGAATTAACAAAAAAAGGATTACTTGGTATCAAGGTAAATGTGAATAATAGTAACATTATACAGGTATTGATATTTCATAATAGATAACAACTGAAAACGAAACAGAAGTTAATTCACATAAAGATACTAATCCTGAATTGACAGGATATTAATAAGAGACGTTAAACGCCTTGATGTAATGGAGTAATCCTAGTATCTTTTCAATGTTTAATAACTCGGAAAATATAAATAAGAATATGTTTTGGTAAAAACTAAGTGTTAATAAATTCTAATGAAACTAGAAAACTCAGATAAACTAAGCTTAATTATAATAGCAATAGCTATATTGATATGCCTAACTATATACTATAAATAATAAACACTATAACAACCTAAAAAGAAAATTTTTTAAAGATTTCCCATATAAAGATATATATACACATACACATTTGTGTACCTGTAAATTTACTACCCACCCATATAACACATTTGTATATATATACAGACACTTTTGTGTATCTGGAAATATTTCCCTATATGGAGCCCGTACGGACCAACCTACAGACACTTTTGTGTATCTGGAACCCACCCGCAGAGATAATCGCTCTAGAGAGCTGAAACATAACTTAAAAAGGGTGTATAATACCACCGATAGGGATTTCTAACAACACGTTGCGTCTAAATCGACATTATAACCTTTTCCCACTTTTTACCACAAAAAACCACTTTGAGTCCTCTACACGTTTTCGGGATATAGTCGAATGTTAAAAAGGGACCGACCTCTCCCTAAAATTTCAGAGAAAAACCAGCGATTTTTAAAGAGCCACGCCCCGAAGGCACCGCTCTGAAACGGCTGTTAATTTATTTAATTTAAAAGCGTGGACAGTTAGGCCCAGAGATATTTACATATGGGATATAAGCGGGTATAAGAAATCGCTATGGTATCGGCATCAGAAAAAACTTACACAAACTCCGTAAAGTTTGGGCAGTTTTCATCTAAGCCGTCATGTAAGCGATTTCTTACAAGCGGAGTATAGGTGTAACACGTTAGCCCGAAAGCCAAATGGTTTTCGGGAATAAAGGTGTGTTCGGGTATATTGCTATAACCGATTGGAAGTACAAAGATACGAAATATATCTCGAATAAAAAAGAAAAAAAATTAGGATATTAAAAAAGAATTTCGTATCTTTACGGGGCCATAGGTGGTCATCGTATTGGGGCAATT
>Ga0210013_1000036_pt1 | contig 130178 bp, 118 predicted proteins | sample CryGeymeta201506_FD_185553 | JGI IMG/M metagenome (GOLD analysis project Ga0210013, IMG submission 185553) | Groundwater microbial communities from Crystal Geyser aquifers in Utah, USA - Crystal Geyser metaG 2015-06 (SPAdes) (version 2) | ecosystem: Environmental > Aquatic > Deep subsurface >...
GAAGGCATTTATTTGACTAGAAATGGCGGCAATAATTGGACTGAAATAAGTACGGAAGGCTTTTACTCCATCCAAATTGTAAATGAACATACTGCTTTTTTAGGTGGTCAAGGAAGAATTGCCACCCTAAAATTCTAAACTATGAATCTGCTAAAATTTTCATTTATTTTAATGGCACTTATGCTTTGTGCAGGCTGTTCTAAGAACGGCGAAATCTTTAAAGATTACAACTGTAAAACAAGCGCTGTGCAAACAAAACAGATTAAAGACGCCTATTTAAAATTTAGTTTAGAAGTTCCAATAAATTGGAAAACAGAATTGTATATGGATCAAAGCACTTCCATATTTGCAACTGCCGATACTACTAAACAATTATCGGAAACATTCTTAATAAAAACCTCCTTAATTCCTGGTTTATTGCGCCTAAATCAAGCTACTTCAGATACTATAAAATCAGAACTCACCAAAAACCAATGGCACATAAACCGCATTAAAAAAGGACTCTTTAAAAATGCTGAAGCATTACTCATCACTTCACAAAAACAACAATCCAACATAAAAATTGAAGGACTTCACCTATATTTTAGTCTTGAAAATGAACATTATTTTGAAATTGAAATTCAATGTTTTGGTGATAAAAATAGCGATGAACGCTTTTGCCAAGCTATTAAGGTCATCAATTCCTTAATTATTAATGAATAGTCGGTTATTAGGTTGTATAGTTAACTCCGTTTACCTAATTTTGGCGAAAATTTGTAAAAAATGTTACAGCACATCATCGATAGGTTTATAAAATATGTTTCAATTGATACACAATCCGACCCAAACAATCCTGCTTTTCCAAGTACAGAAAAACAATGGACTTTGGCAAAACTACTTGAAAAAGAATTGAAATTTATCGGTTTAACCGATGTAAACCTTGACGAAAATTGTTATCTAACAGCTACTTTACCTTCTAATATTAGTTATAAAGTCCCTACTATTGGATTTGTAGCACACATTGATACGAGTCCCGATTTTAGTGCCGCGCACGTAAACCCACAGGTTCATAAAAATTATGATGGCAAAGCAATTGTTTTAAACGCTGATGACCCTATTATTCTAGACCCAAAAGAGTTTAAAGAATTGATAAACTATAAAGGTCAAACCTTAATTACGACCGATGGCAATTCACTTTTGGGCGCTGATGATAAAGCCGGAATAACCGAAATTGTTACGGCAATGGAATTTTTACTAACACATCCCGAAATTAAACACGGCATCCTAAAAATTTGCTTTACGCCCGATGAAGAAGTCGGCAAAGGTGCTCATAAATTTGATGTAAAATCCTTTAATGCTGATTGGGCTTACACTATGGATGGCAGCGAATTAGGTGAATTGGAATTCGAAAATTTTAATGCCGCTAGTGGTTTGGTTGAAATTAAGGGAAAAATTGTACATCCTGGTTATGCCAAAGGCATTATGATTAACGCCATGACCATTGCCACTCAATTTATTACGGCGCTTCCTGCAAATGAAGTTCCCGAACAAACCGATGATTATCAAGGTTTTTATCACCTTTACGGGATGAAAGGAAGCGTAGAAAAAGCAAGTCTACAATACATTATTAGAGATCACGACCGTCAAAAATTTGAAGCACGTAAATTGCATTTTAGTGCAACAGCAGATGCGTTAAATAAAAAATTAGGCAATAATTTGATTGCAACAACCATAAAAGATCAATATTTTAATATGCGAGAAAAGGTTGAACCCGTTATGCATATTGTTGATATTGCTAAGGAAGCAATGATTCAAGCAGGCATAAAACCAAATATTAAAGCCATTAGAGGAGGCACTGATGGAGCACAATTATCTTATATGGGTTTACCTTGTCCAAATATTTTCGCTGGCGGTCATAATTTTCATGGACGCTATGAATATGTTCCAGCCGAATCTATTCAAAAAGCAACCGAAGTAATTATTAATATTGCCCAAATTACCGCAAAAAAATTTGAACACTAAACTATGGAATCTAAAGATTTACTAAACTTAACCAAAAAATACGGCACCCCTCTTTATGTTTATAATGCCGATGTTATTGAATCACAATACAATCGCATAATAAATGCTTTTAAAACCGTTAAAAAAGTTAAGGTAAATTATGCCGTTAAAGCTTTGTCTAACATTTCTGTATTAAAGTTATTTAAAAAATTAAAATCGGGATTAGATACCGTATCAATTCAAGAAGTTCAGTTGGGCTTAAAAGCAGGATTTTCTCCTAAAGAAATTATTTACACACCCAATGGTGTTTCATTTGAAGAGATTGTTAAAGTTGCTAAACTTGGCGTTCAAATAAACATTGATAACCTTTCTATCTTAGAACAATTTGGACATCTATATCCTGAAATTCCGGTTTGTGTAAGAATCAATCCGCATATTATGGCAGGTGGCAACAGAAAAATTTCTGTAGGACATATTGACTCTAAATTTGGTATTTCAATTCACCAAGTGCCTCATATTTTGCGTATTGCCGATAATACAAAGATGATTATCAATGGCGTGCACATGCACACTGGTTCTGATATTTTAGATATTGATGTGTTTGTAAGTGCTACCGAAATACTTTTTAATGTAGCCGAACAATTTAAAGATTTAGCCTTTATAGACCTAGGTAGTGGGTTTAAAGTTCCCTATAAAGAAGGCGACATCTGTACAAATATTGAAGAATTAGGTGAAAAATTAAGTGAGCGATTCAACGAATTTTGCAAAAATTATGGCAGAACGATTAGCTTAATGTTTGAGCCTGGTAAATTTTTGGTAAGCGAATCGGGTAAATTTTTGGCAAAAGTAAATGTCATCAAACAGACAACTTCAAACGTGTTTGCGGGTATTGACAGTGGATTTAACCACCTGATCCGCCCCATGTTTTATGATGCTTATCACCACATTACCAATCTTTCAAACCCAGAGGGTAGAGATCGTTATTATACTGTTGTAGGCTATATTTGTGAAACCGATACCTTTGGCACCAATCGCCGCATTTCTGAAATCCGTGAAAATGATATTTTGTGTTTTAACAATGCCGGCGCTTATTGTTTTAGTATGGCTTCTAATTATAATTCACGCTTTAAACCCGCCGAAGTGCTTTGGTATCAAGGCAAAGATTATTTAATTAGGTCAAGAGATACCTTTGACGATATTATCAAAAATCAGATTGAAATAGCGCTTTAGCAACTAATGTTTTAAAGCTAAAATTGTAGAAATTAGCATAATTAAACCCGTAAAAACATTCAAATAAATTACTAGTTTTCGAAATTTAAAAGCGTTAATGCGCGAGGCTATTTTTACACCCCAACTCGACCCAATAAAAAGTAAAGGCAAGGCAAAAGCCGAATATTTTATGGTTTCAATACTCAGCAAACCTTTATAATAGAAGGCAACTGTGCTAAACAAACTCGAAACTACCATAAACCAAATAAAAATACCTCTAAAAAGTTCTTTACTATAACCCTTTCTATCTAAGGCAAGAGCCAAAGTTGGACCGCCAATTGAAATGCTACTGGTTAACAAACCACTTATGAATCCTGCAAAAACAATGGGTTTATCTAAATTCTTTTTTGCCAATTTTACACCTGACAACATCTTTAAAGAAAATAAAATTACTAAAAAACTAATGACCAATTTTAAGATATTGGCATCGATATAAGTTAAAATATAAATTCCGAATGGTATTCCCAATAACGATGCAATCATCATAGGAATCAAATAATAAGCTCTTACTTTCTCTTTAAGTTTTAGTAAAACCATAATGCTGGTTACCAAATTAAAAATTACCAAAGCTGGCACTAGCACATTCATTGGAAAAATAAATGATAAAACCGGAATGGCTAACAACGAAAAACCAAATCCCGTAATTCCTTTGATTACCGAAGATAAGAGTATCACCAAACCCGTTAAAATTAAAAGATAAAACTGTATGTGCATAAAATCTTATTATTTTTCAAAGTTATATATTTAAAGACTATTTTTCTTTATTAGCTTTGTTAATCTTTTTTTAATTTTCTTACAAGTTTATAAACTTTTAAAACAATCTGTTTTAAAAAAATAAACCATAAAATAATGTAAGTTTAAATATAATTTACGACTGTGCTCTTTAATAAAACAACTAAATCTTATGAAAAACTTTGCCTTCTTATTACTAATAACACTATTTACTTTTGCTTCTTGCAAAAAAGACACGCCTACAAAATCAGAAGAATCCCCAGCTAATCAAACAGAAATGGCAGTCGGCGATAATACCAAGTTTGGTATGGATGCCTCTAGCAATCCACAAGGGTTGGCAGTTGGTTCACAAGCACCAAACGTCAAGCTTACTTTGGCAGATGGCTCTGTTATTGCCTTAGAAGATTTATACAAAAAACAACCCGTTGTACTTTTCTTTTACAGAGGTTATTGGTGTCCCGTTTGCAACAAGCACCTATCTGCTTTAGCTAAGCAAGCTCAAGATATTGAATCTAAAGGCGTTAAACTTTTGGCTATTACACCCGAAACCTACGAAAACGTAACAAAAACAAAAGATCAAACGGGTGCTAAATTCACTATAATATCCGATTCTGACGATAGTATTTTAAATGCTTTTGATGTGGCTTATAAAGTGACTGATGACTATCAAAATAAGATTCAAGAGCATTTAAAAGCATCCATTGCCAACACCAATGCAAACGGGCAAGCAGTTTTACCGGTACCTGCAACCTACATTATTGACTCTAACGGAAAAATTGTGTACCGACAATTTAACCCAGATTATCAAGAGCGCGCCAGTATTGATGATATCATCGCCAATCTGCCAAAATAATTAATACATTTTTTATTAAAAATCCGATTTTAAAGCCATTTGAAGTCGGATTTTTTTATGCATTAAAATTAATAATTGTACTTTTGCAGCACAAAAAAACTCACAAATCAACTCATGAAAAATACCGCTTTAACTCAAATTCACGAAAAATTAGGCGCTAAAATGGTGCCTTTTGCAGGATATAATATGCCCGTTCAATACGAAGGCGTCAATGCCGAACATTTAACCGTTAGAAATGGTGTAGGTGTTTTTGATGTGTCGCACATGGGTGAATTCTTTCTTAAAGGAAAAAATGCCCTTGCACTCATTCAAAAAGTAACAAGTAATGATGCCTCCGTTTTATTTGATGGCAAAGTTCAATACAGCTGTTTGCCAAATTACGACGGCGGTATTGTCGATGATTTATTAGTTTACAAAATTTCAGATACCGAATATATGTTGGTGGTTAACGCCTCTAACATTGATAAAGATTGGAATTGGATTTCAAAACACAACGATTTAGGTGTTGAAATGACCAACGCCTCTAGCACAACTTCTTTATTGGCAATTCAAGGCCCTTTGGCTGCAAAGGCCTTACAATCCTTGACGGATGTTGATTTGGCAAGTATGGATTATTACACTTTTAAAATCGGTACTTTTGCAGGATTAAAAAACGTAACAATTTCGGCTACAGGCTATACTGGCAGTGGCGGATTTGAAATTTATTTTAAAAATGAAGAGGCCATTCACGTTTGGGAATCGGTATTTAAAGCTGGTGCAAAATATGGTATCAAACCAATTGGATTAGCAGCAAGAGATACTTTGCGCTTAGAAATGGGTTTTTGTTTATATGGTAATGATATTAATGACACCACTTCTCCTATTGAAGCCGGTTTAAGCTGGATTACCAAATTTAACAAAGATTTTATCAATGCCGAAGCTTTAAAAATTCAAAAAGAAAAAGGAACTGCTATAAAATTGGTAGGTTTTAAGATGATTGACAAAGGCATACCACGTCATGAATATGAAATTGCAGATGCCAAAGGCAACCCAATTGGACACGTAACCTCAGGAACGATGAGTCCTTCGTTGAAAGTTGGTGTTGGTATGGGCTATGTTTCTTCAAATTATGCCAAATTAGGTTCCTTAATATATATAGTGGTGAGAGATAAACCTCTAAAAGCCGAAGTAGTGAAATTTCCTTTTTATAAAGGCTAAAACATGTCCCTCCACTTAAGGGTTGTCCGAAGGACGGGGTGGTCAAAACAATTCTGGATGTTTCCCTTTAACGCCTCTATAAAAATCATAAAAATGATTAAAGTCGGCTTCAATATTATCTGTGGTAAAATAAGGCTCCGAAAATTTAACTGTTTTATGCTCAAAATCTAAGGCAATCATTACAATAGGAACTTTAGCTCCCTTGGCAATATAATAGAATCCCGTTTTCCATTTTTCTGTTTTTTTACGCGTTCCTTCTGGTGAAAGTGCCAAAATAAACGCATCTTTCTTATTGAATAGGTCAACAATTTGATCAACCAGATTATGGCTTTTGGTTCTATCTACAGGCGTGCCTCCTAACAATTTAAAAATAAATCCAAAAGGTGGTTTAAATAAACTGTCTTTACCAATATAATTAGCTGGAATTCCTAATGCAAATTTTGTCAAAACACCTAAAGGAAAATCGAGCCAGCTGGTATGTGGCGCGGCAATAATGATATATTTTTTCAAATCTTTAGGAGCTGAATTAGAAAAATGCCAGCCTAAAATTCGTTTATAGATGAACAAACAGATAATTTTCATAAACTTGTTTAAAATTCAATGGTCATCAAATTTAAAAATATTAATTTTATAAGCTAATTTATTTTATGATGGATTTACTATTAATTATTATTGGCGGGCTTGTCTTTATCGCACTTGGTTATTTTATTGGAATGTTTCAATCTAAGTCGGTTGCATCAAAAGAAATCTCCAGTTTGAGTTCTGTTAATAAAATGTTGTTATCCGATAAAGAGAATCTATCACAACAAGTTACAAAACAGCAAATAGAAAACAATACCTTTCAAATATCCCTAACAAAAAAGGAAAGTGAACTCGCCTATTTATCCGAAAAATTAGACACTCAAAAAAAGGATTTAACCGATTTACAAGAAAAGTTTACTAAAGAATTCCAATTGCTCGCCAATAAAATTTTGGAAGAAAAATCGGAGAAATTTACCATCCTCAACAAAGAAAATATAGAAAATATTCTAAATCCGCTACAAGAAAGAATTCTGACTTTCGAAAAACGTGTTGAAACTTCACATAAAGAAAGCATTGATTATCACGCCGCACTACGCCAACAAATCGTCGGTTTAACCGCTATAAACGAACAAATGAGCAAAGAAGCGGTAAATTTAACTAGAGCGTTAAAAGGCGACAGCAAAACCCAAGGTAATTGGGGGGAAATGATTTTAGAACGCGTTTTAGAAAAATCGGGTTTAGAAAAAGGGCGTGAATATGAAGTTGAACAGAGCTTTTCGGTTGATACTGAAGGCAAACAACGCCTCCGACCGGATGTAATTATTAATTTACCCGACAATAAAAAGATGATTATCGACTCTAAAGTAACACTGACAGCCTACGAACAATATGTAAATGCAGAGAATGAAGTTGATAAAATCCATTTTATAAAAGAACATGTGCTTTCAATAAACCGACATGTTAATCAACTCAGTGAAAAGCGTTATGAGGATTTATATCAAATTGAATCTCCAAATTTTGTCTTACTCTTTATTCCGATAGAACCTGCATTTGCATTGGCTCAAAGTCATGATGCTGATTTATACAATAAGGCATTCCAAAAAAATATCGTTATTGTTACGCCAACAATCCTTTTAGCAACACTTAGTACAATAAACAGCTTGTGGCAAAATGAAAAACAGCGTCAAAATGCCGTAGAAATTGCCCGTCAAGCGGGAGCACTTTACGATAAATTTGAAGGTTTATTCAATGATTTAATAGGAATCGGCAAAAAAATGGATGACACAAAAAAAGACTATGAAAGTGCCATGAATAAACTGTCAACAGGTAATGGCAATTTAATTACGCGCGTAGAAAGTATTAAAAAATTGGGGGCGAATGCTAAAAAATCGCTTCCACAATCTATTATTAACAGAGCAATTGAATAAAAAAAGCCACGCCAAATGGCGCGGCTTTTAGGTTTAGCTCCTTTTCCAAGTAAACAAAGGCTTTTTATGCATCAAAAGATTGACGGCTTTGCCTACTTCTAAAATGACGTTTTCATCGGTAAAGTGGGTAATGACTTGGTCAATTAAATCGATAATCGTAAACATATCTGTTTCAACTAAGCCTCGTGTTGTAACTGCTGCAGCGCCAATTCTAATTCCCGAAGTGATAAAAGGTGATTTATCATCAAAGGGTACCATATTTTTATTTACGGTAATATGTGCTGCAACCAGTGCTCTTTCAGCTTCTTTGCCAGTAATATTTTTATTGCGCAAATCAATGAGCATCATGTGATTATCAGTTCCATCCGAAATTAGGTGATAATTTTTAGCTACCAATGCTTTTGCCAAGGCTGCCGCATTTTTTTTAACTTGTATTTGATAGAATAAAAAATCATCTGTTAAGGCTTCTTTAAAAGCAACTGCTTTTGCAGCAATCACATGTTCTAAAGGGCCACCTTGTGTGCCCGGAAAAACAGCTGAATCTAATAAAGCCGACACTGGTTTGAGGATTCCCTTAGGCGTTTTTTGCCCAAATGGATTGTCAAAATCTTGTCCCATCATAATCATTCCGCCTCGTGGACCTCTCAAAGTTTTATGCGTTGTTGTAGTAACTACGTGACAATGTGGCAATGGGTCATTTAAAATACCTTTTGCTATTAATCCAGCGGGATGCGAAATATCGGCAACTAGCAAAGCGCCTACTTTATCGGCAATGGCTCTAAAAGTTTTAAAATCCATGTCTCTTGAATAAGCAGAAGCACCCGCAATAATAAGTTGTGGTTTTTCTTTTAAAGCAATGCTTTCTATTTTATCATAATTCAATCGTCCGGTTTCTTGTTCAACACCATAAAAGCTTGGTTTGTAAAGTTTTCCTGAAAAATTAACTGAAGAACCGTGCGTTAAATGGCCACCATGAGACAAATCAAAACCCAAAATTTTATCACCCGGATTTATTAAAGCTTGATAAACAGCTGCATTGGCTTGAGAACCAGAATGTGGTTGCACATTGATATAAGCCGCTCCAAAAAGTGCTTTTGCGCGATCAATAGCCAATTGTTCAACTAAATCTACAACTTCACATCCACCGTAATAACGCTTATTTGGATAACCTTCGGCATATTTATTAGTAAGTACCGACCCCATTGCATCTAAAACCTGTTGACTTACGTAATTTTCGGATGCAATTAACTCCAAACCATTGGTTTGTCTGTCAGTTTCTTCTTGAATTAAATCAAAAATTTCTTGATCTCTTCTCATTTATTGATTGTAATTTTAAAGTTTAGTTAAATTAAGACCAAAAGTAATAAATTCATTTTTCAAATCGTGATATTCTTCTATATTTGAACCAAATTAATTTTTACATTGCAACGTTTAAGTTTAATGGATTATAAAAATTAACCAAAAAAATAAATGCCATGAAAATCACCGCAAACAATCCCAAACGAAAATCTTGGTTAGAAGTTAGCCCTAATTCTGATTTTCCAATTCAAAATATTCCCTTTGGCGTTTTTTTAACCAAAGACAATATTATGACTATTGGCTCTCGAATTGGTGATTTCGCAATTGATTTGGGCGCTCTTCACCAATTAGGTTATTTTAAAGGTATTGACCTTACTGATGATGTTTTTTTACAAGATCGCTTGAACGATTTTATCGCTCACGGCAAAGGAATTTGGCGATTGGTTAGAAATAGAATCGCCGATTTATTTGATATTGAAAACCCTAAGTTGCAAAATAAGAAAAAAGATATTCAGCAAATTATTCATTTAGTTGCCGATATTGAAATGCACTTGCCCGTAAACATTGGTGATTATACCGATTTTTATTCAAGTAAAGAACATGCTTTAAATGTTGGAAGCATGTTTAGAGATCCTAATAATGCCCTATTGCCTAATTGGTTACACTTACCCGTTGGTTATCACGGACGAAGCTCTTCAATTGTACCTACTGGCAAAGCTATTCACCGACCTTTTGGTCAATCTAAACCAGCTGGTGCTGAAAACCCTATTTTTGGACCCTCAAAAGCAGTTGATTTTGAATTAGAAATGGCATTTATCACTACCGATGTTAACAAATTGGGAAAACGAATTTCAATAGATAAAGCCGAAGATTATATTTTCGGAATGGTGTTGTTTAACGATTGGAGCGCCAGAGATATTCAGGCTTGGGAATACGCACCTTTAGGTCCTTTTTTAGGCAAAAATTTTGCCTCAACCATTTCTCCTTGGATTGTAACTTTAGATGCTTTAGAACCTTTTAGAATTGCCAGCCCAAAACAAGACCCAAAACCGTTTGAATACCTTCAGCAGGAAGGCAATAATAGTTTTGATATTCACCTTGAAACCTTCATAAAACCCGAAAACGGCATCGAAAATAAAGTAAACCATTCCAATTTTAGTAATTTGTACTGGACAATGGCACAACAATTAACGCATCACACCAGCAATGGTTGTAACGTAGTTGCCGGAGATATGATGGGATCTGGAACCATTTCGGGTCCAACTCCCGACAGTTATGGCTCCATGTTAGAATTATCGTGGAATGGAACCAAACCTCTAAAATTAAATGATGGCTCCCTCCGCCAATTTATTAATGACTATGACACCGTAATTATGCGTGGTTATTGCCAAAAAGATAAAGTCAGAATAGGTTTTGGCGATTGCGCCGGAAAACTCTTACCTGCTTTATAAATTCATCATATAACGATGTTTAAAAGCTCATAATGTGAGTCGTGTGCAATGACTTTACCATTTTTTAATACTAATAACTGAGGTGATTGATGTTGCACATCAAATCTACTTGCCAAAGTATTTGAAACTTCTCTAAAACTTAATAAGTCTAGTAAATAGTAAGTTACATCTAATTTAATTTCTGTTTGTCTTTCAAAGTTTTTAAGCACTGCCCTACTGATGCCACATTGTGTGCTATGTTTAAAAATGACAATCTTTTTTGTGAAAGAGTCTTTTTCAAGCTGGTCAATTTGGTTGATAGCGTTTAAATCTTTCCAAGGAAAAATAGATTGGGGTTTATCAGTATGATTTGGTTTATCTGATTTAAAAAGTGATTTTATAAAATTCATTGTAGTTCTATTTTAAAATTTAAGGTTTAAAAGACGCTTTGTCTTTAAATTCTTACAAAAATAAGTCATTTTGGCTGATATTTTTGGTAAATTGGTGCTTGGTATTGGTTTTGATAGTTTTTAATTCTAAAACAAACGTTATGAACTTTAACAATTTCACCATTAAATCGCAAGAAGTTGTACAACGCGCACAACAAATTACACAAGGTCTTGGTCAACAACAAATTGAGAATGCACATTTTTTGCAAGCAATTTTAGAAGTTGATGAAAATGTCATGCCTTTTATTTTAAAAAAATTAGGCGTTAACATTCCCCTATTTAAACAGACCCTCAATCGTATTTTAGAAGGTTTTCCTAAAGTGAGTGGTGGTGAATTGATGCTTTCAAAGTTGGCTAACACCATGCTTTTAGACGCCAGCAATATCGCCAAAAAGATGAAGGATGAATATGTTACTATTGAGCATATACTGATAGCTATCCTTAAATCAAAAGACCAAACGGCGCAACTTTTAACCGATAATGGCATTAATGAAGATCAGTTAAAAACCATAATAGCCGATTTGCGAAAGGGTCATAATGTAAATTCTCAAAATGCCGAAGAAACCTACAATGCACTTAATAAATATGCAAAAAATTTAAATCAATTGGCAAATGACGGCAAGCTAGACCCTGTTATTGGGCGAGATGAAGAAATTAGACGCATCTTGCAAATCTTGTCGCGCCGCACCAAAAACAATCCTATTTTGGTAGGTGAACCCGGCACGGGTAAAACTGCCATTGCCGAAGGCTTAGCGCACCGAATTGTAAAAGGCGATGTGCCCGAAAATTTACAAGATAAAATCATCTTTTCTTTAGATATGGGCGCATTAATAGCCGGTGCAAAATACAAAGGTGAATTTGAAGAACGCCTAAAATCGGTTATAAAAGAAGTGATTGATGCTAATGGACAAATTGTTTTGTTTATTGACGAAATACATACACTTGTTGGCGCAGGTGGTGGCGAAGGCGCTATGGATGCGGCTAATATTTTAAAACCCGCACTTGCTAGAGGTGAATTGCGCGCAATCGGTGCAACAACTTTAAACGAATACCAAAAATATTTTGAAAAAGATAAAGCTTTAGAACGTCGTTTTCAAAAAGTTATGGTCGATGAACCCGATATTGATAGTGCCATTTCAATTTTAAGAGGCATTAAAGAAAAATATGAAACTCATCATAAAGTTCAGATTAAAGATGAAGCTATTATTGCCGCTGTAACTCTATCTGCTCGTTATATTACAGACCGTTTCTTGCCAGATAAAGCCATCGATTTGATGGATGAAGCCGCTGCAAAACTGCGAATGGAAATAAATTCTAAACCAGAAGAATTAGATGCTCTTGACCGTAAAATTATGCAGTTAGAAATAGAAATTGAAGCCATTAAACGTGAAAAAGATAATGAAAAATTAGCGAGTTTAAAAAAGGAATTAGCTAATTTTAAAGAAAACCGCGAAGGAATCTATGCCAAATGGAAAAGTGAAAAAGAGGTGGTAGATAAAATTCAATCCGCTAAGGAAACAATTGAAAAATTTAAGCAAGAAGCCGAACGCGCCGAACGCGAAGGTAACTATGGTTTAGTGGCTGAAATTCGATACGGAAAGATTGAAAAAGAAACTAAAATATTGGCAGATTTACAAAAAACACTCGCCGAAAATCAATCGACTTCACTCATTAAAGAAGTGGTTACAAGTGAAGACATCGCCGAAGTGGTGGCAAAATGGACGGGCATACCTGTTCAAAAAATGTTGCAAAGCGACCAAGAAAAATTACTGCATCTTGAAGATGAACTTCACAAACGCGTAGTTGGTCAAAACGAAGCAATTGAGGCTGTTGCCGATGCTGTACGCCGTTCGAGAGCCGGCTTGCAAGATGCCAAACGGCCAATTGGAACCTTTTTATTTTTGGGAACAACCGGTGTTGGTAAAACCGAATTGGCTAAAGCTTTAGCCGAATACCTGTTTGACGACGAAAGTGCTTTGACCAGAATTGATATGAGCGAATATCAAGAGCGCCATGCCGTGAGCCGCCTTGTTGGTGCACCTCCAGGCTATGTGGGTTATGACGAAGGCGGCCAGTTAACCGAAGCCGTGCGACGTAAACCTTATTCCGTTATTTTGCTCGATGAGATTGAAAAAGCGCATCCTGATACTTTTAATATTTTGTTACAAGTGCTAGACGAAGGTCGTTTAACCGATAATAAAGGACGACTAGCTGATTTTAAAAACGCCATTATCATTATGACCTCTAATATGGGCGCAGATATTATCCAAGAAAAATTTGAAAATTTGGATATGGCAAACCGCGATAATGTTACCGAAATGGCTAAAATTGAAGTCCTAGCTGTTTTAAAGCAAAACATTCGTCCAGAATTTTTAAACCGTATTGATGAAGTCATTATGTTTACGCCACTCAATAAGAAAGAGGTTACACAAATAGTCAATTTGCAATTAAAAGGGATTACCAAATTATTGTCAGATAAAAATATTGAGTTTTCGGCTACCGAAGATGCCATTATGAGCTTGGCTACCAAAGGATTTGATCCTCAATTTGGCGCGCGTCCTATTAAACGTGTCATTCAAAAGGAAGTCTTAAACAAATTATCTAAAGAACTATTATCGGGCAAAATAACCATGAATAGTCACATTTTATTAGATTCATTTGATGATGAATTTGTGTTTAGAAATAAATAAATTTAGTTGATAACTCCCGTCCTAATGGCTAAGTGGACGGGATTTTAATTAAATTTACTAAAAAATTAAAGCCTTATGACTAATAAATTGTTTTTTGTCGTTCTTTTATCAGCTTTAGCTTTGCCCAGTTTTAGCCAAACCAATTCTGAAAAAACCACTTATTTTTTAATCCGTCATGCCGAAAAAGACCAAAGCAACCCCGACGATAAAAATCCACATTTAAGTAGTGTCGGATTTCAACGCGCCTTGCAATGGTCGCAAGTATTTAAAGCGGTAAAAATAGACTCGGTTTATACCACCAATTATAATAGAACAGTAGAAACTGCCAATCCCACGGCGGCAAGTCATCACTTAAAACCAATTTTTTACAATCCTGAAACCATTGATATTGATAAGTTTAAAATACAAACAAAAGGAAAAACGGTGTTAATTGTAGGCCATAGTAATACCGTTCCCAATTTTGTAAATGCGCTCATAAAACAAGAAAAATATTCGCAAATGGCCGACACCAATAATGCCGATTTATACATTGTTACCCTAATTGGTAATGAAATTTTGGATATTCAATTGTATATCAAATAGCCTTATTGCTTAGGCAAAGCAAATAGAATTAAAATGGGGATTGCTAATCCTACAACCAAAAAAGGATGTTCTAAGATAATTTTTGGTTCAATGGTCAAAGTCAATAAATAACCAGCAATGGCACCTCCTAAATGGGCGCTATGACCAATGTTTCCGAGCTGTTTTCGCATTCCATAAATGGAATAAACTAAATAACCAATTCCGAAAACATATCCCGGCAAGGGAATGGGTAACGGAAACAGTATTAAAGTCATTTCTGGATATAACAAAATAGCGGCATAAACAATACCGGCAACGGCTCCCGAAGCCCCAACAGCACTGTAATATGGATTGTTAATGTTGTAAAAAAAAGAAAAAAAGGAAGCTGCTATCAAACAAATAAAATAAATGACTCCAAACAATAAAGTGCCAAAGTTTTCAATTATGTAAGGCGCAAACAGATACAAAGCATACATATTGAAAAATAAATGAATAAAATCGGCGTGTAAAAAACCGGAACTCAGGTGTCTATAAAGTGCTCCGTGCTTTATGGCTCCTACGTTAAACTTAAATTTTTCAAAAAAAATGCTGTCGTTAAATCCTTTTAGAGAAAATAATACATTGACAAGAATGATAAAAAGCAGGAATTTATTCATCTAAACTAAACCAATTTTCGATTAGATTTTTAGCCACATCATCACAATTATTATAGACAAACTCGTTGGTAGCAGCTTGATAAGTATACTCTTTTTGCCAAGTTTTATAATTAGAAACGACTTGTTTTATACTGTTACAAACGTAAATAATTTCATCGTTTGTAATGGTGGGATGAATCGACATGCGAATCCAACCAGGGCGCTCAACTAAACAGCCTTCTTGAATTTGTGCTTTAAAATCGTGTGAGCGATGTTGATCTACATGTAATAAAAAATGTCCGTAAGTTCCTGCACAAGAGCAACCTCCGCGTGTTTGAATGCCATATTTATCATTTAATAATTTGACAATTAAATTAAAATGCACCTCTTCTACATAAAAGGAAAAGATTCCTAATCGGTCGTGATGCTGACCAGCCAAAAGGTGTAAGTTTTTCATTGGTTCTAATTGGCTAAAGATATAATTGTTGAGTTCGTGTTCGCGTTCTAGAATTTTTTCAACGCTCATTTTTTCTTTTAGCTTAATTGCCAAGGCCGTGCGGATGGTTTGTAAAAAACCCGGCGTTCCGCCATCTTCACGCAATTCAATATCGTCTAAATAAATATGCTCACCCCAAGGATTTGTATAACTCACCGTTCCACCTCCTGGATTATCAGGAATCATATTGTGATACAATTTTTTGTTGAACACCAATACCCCACTACTTCCAGGTCCGCCCAAAAATTTATGTGGCGAAAAAAAGATGGCATCTAAACTTGCATCAGCATCATTTTTTGGATGCATATCTATAGAAACATAAGGAGCAGAGCAAGCAAAATCTACAAAACAAAGTCCGCCAACAGAGTGAATCATTTTAGCGATTTTGTGATAATCTGTTTGAATACCCGTAACATTTGAACACGCCGTAACCGAAGCAATCTTAACTTTTCGGTCTTTGTAGGTATTTAATAATTTTTGAAAGCTATCAAAACACACCAAGCCCGTTTCTTGACAGGGAATAATTTCAACATCGGCAATGGTTTCTTCCCAAGAAGTTTGGTTTGAATGATGTTCCATGTGGGTGATAAACACCACAGGTTTTAGGTTTTTGGGTATTTTGGTTGCATTTTTATAAGATTCAGGAATTCTAATTCCTAAAATACGTTGAAATTTATTTATCACGCCCGTCATTCCACTACCGGCAGTAATTAGCACGTCTTCTTTTGATGCATTGACGTGATTTTTAATAATTTGACGAGCCTTGTGATAAGCCATCGTCATGGTAGCGCCTGTAAAAGAGGTTTCGGTGTGTGTATTCGCTACAAAAGGTCCAAACTCATTAATAATTTTATCTTCAATAGGTTTGTAAAGTCTGCCACTTGCTGTCCAATCGGTATAAATAATTTTTTGTTCACCAAATGGCGACTTAAAGGTTTGATTCACACCGATAATATTATCCCGAAAAGGTTTAAAATAAGTTTCTAAAGTGTGATTCATTTTATAGAAGCAATAAGTTTAATATCATTGATAATTTTTAGTGCGAGCGCTTCGGCTTTTTCTTCAGAAGTGCTTTCGGTATAAATTCTAATAATGGCTTCGGTATTTGATTTTCGAAGGTGAGCCCACTCGGTTTCAAAGTCAATTTTAACTCCATCTATGGTGCTAATTTGTTCATTTTCATATTTTTTCGCCATCTTTTTTAAAATGGCGTCAACATCAATATCGGCCGTAAGATCTATTTTATTTTTACTCATAAAAAAGTTTGGATAGCTTGCTCTTAGCTGAGAACAGCTCATGTTTTTATGAGCTAAATGCGATAAAAACAGTGCCACGCCAACAAGAGAATCACGTCCATAATGCAATTCGGGATAAATAATTCCGCCATTTCCTTCACCGCCAATAACTGCTTTGTTTTTTTTCATAAGCGCTACTACATTGACTTCGCCAACGGCACTTGCCTGATAATTTCCACCGTGTTTTATGGTAATTTCGCGCAAAGCGCGCGAAGATGATAAATTTGAAACGGTGTTACCGGGTGTATTTTGCAAAACGTAATCGGCACAAGCTACCAAAGTATATTCTTCGCCAAACATGGAACCATCTTCGTTTACCAAAGCCAATCTATCAACATCGGGATCAACCACAATACCCAAGTTGGCGTGCTCTTGAACAACCCATTTAGAAATTTCGGTAAGATGAGCAGGCAATGGTTCAGGATTATGCGGAAATTGTCCATTTGGTTCACAATATAGCGCCACGCAAGTAACGCCTAATTTTTCTAAAAGCGCAGGAATGGCAATACCTCCGGTGGAATTTACGGCATCGACAATCACTTTAAATTTGGCATTTTTTATGGCTTCTACATCCACTAATTTTAGTTTCAAAACTTCGTTAATGTGTTTATTTATATAATCTGCTTTTTTGCGATAAGTACCTAAATCATCGACTTGTGCAAATTCAAATGCTTCTGCTTCTGCAATTTCAATCACTTTTGTACCTTCCTTATCATTTAAAAACTCGCCTTTATGATTCAATAATTTTAAGGCATTCCATTGTTTGGGATTGTGAGAAGCCGTGATAATAATTCCGCCATGGGCATGTTCTAAGGTAACAGCCATTTCAACTGTTGGTGTTGTTGAAAGGCCTAAATCAATGACATTAATTCCCAAACTCAACAAGGTTTCGCAAACAAGACTACTTATCATTTTGCCTGAAATACGCGCATCACGACCTACGACAACCGTTAAAGATTGCTTGTTGTTATATTGAGATTGCAACCAAGTGCCATAGGCTGCCGCAAATTTAACGGCATCAATTGGCGTAAGATTATCATTAATTTTACCTCCTATTGTGCCTCTAATACCTGAAATTGATTTTATAAGTGCCATGCTATTTTTTTACGAACAAATGTAAGTTTAATAGTTGAAATTAGAAAAGAAATGGTTTGATTAGCGTTCTGGTTTTAGAATTAAATTTAGCTTTTGAGCAAAAAAAATCCGCTAAGTTTTCACAAAGCGGATTTATAAAATATAAAATAGAATTATTTACCTTTTTTTTCCATTTGCTCTTTTAAATCAGCTAAAGCAGAAATATCACCTAAGGTTGATTTTTCAGAACTTTCGGAAGCTTTATTGGCATTTTTAAGGTTTTGTTGTTCTTCGGCTTTAAAGATTGCCGTATGAGAAACCACAATTTTTCTAAAGTCTTTATTAAATTCAATAACTTTAAATTGGGCGGTATCGCCTTTTTCTAATTTTGAACCATCTTCCTTTTCGAGTAAACGCGCTGGGGCAAAAGCTTCGGCATCGTCATTATCAAAAACTACAATGGCACCTTTTGCATTTTTTTCTTTAATGGTACCGGTAACAATTGAATCAACAGCAAAATTAGTTTCTTTAGAATCCCAAGGGTTTTCTTCGGTTTGTTTATGACCTAAATTAAGTTTGCGACCTTCAACATCTAGTTCAATTACCATTACGTCAATGGTATCGCCAACTTTAACAAAATCGGATGGGTGTTTAATTTTTTGAGTCCAAGATAGGTCTGAAATGTAAACCAAACCGTCAATACCTTCTTCAAGTTCAACAAAAACGCCAAAATTTGTATAATTTCTAACAATACCTTTATGTTTTGAACCAACAGGATATTTGGTGGCTATATTTGTCCAAGGATCGGAAGTTAACTGTTTCATTCCCATAGACATTTTGCGTTGTTCTCTATCAAAAGTAAGAATAATAGCTTCTACTTCATCGCCAAGTTTAACAAAATCTTGAGCTGAGCGCAAGTGCGTTGACCAAGACATTTCTGACACGTGAATTAAGCCTTCAACGCCGGGTGCTACTTCAATAAAAGCACCGTAATCGGCAATAATGGCTACTTTTCCTTTTACCTTATCGCCAACTTTTAAGTCTTCGGCTAATGCTTCCCAAGGATGTTGGTTTAATTGTTTTAAGCCTAATTGAATTCTTGTTTTTTCATCATCAAAATCAAGTATTACAACATTTAGTTTTTGGTCTAATTCAACTACTTCGCTTGGATGATTAATTCTGCTCCAAGATAAATCGGTAATATGAATTAAGCCATCAACACCACCAAGGTCAACAAAAACGCCATAAGAGGTGATGTTTTTAACCACACCTTCTAAAACTTGACCTTTTTCTAATTGGCCAATAATTTCACGTTTTTGAGATTCAAGGTCGGCTTCGATAAGTGCTTTATGAGAAACCACCACGTTTTTAAATTCGTGATTAACTTTAACAACTTTAAATTCCATCGTTTTTTCAACAAACTGATCGTAGTCTCTAATTGGTTTTACATCAATTTGAGAACCTGGTAAGAATGCTTCTAAGCCAAATACATCTACAATCATACCGCCTTTAGTTCTGCATTTTACAAAACCATTGACAATTTCGCCTGTTTCGTGTGCGTTGTTAACGCGATCCCAAGCCTTGATAACGCGGGCTTTTCGGTGCGATAAAACTAATTGACCAGAATTGTCTTCGCGTCTATCAATTAACACTTCTACGGTATCGCCTACTTTTAATTTTGGATTGTATCTAAATTCGTTTAATGAAATAACGCCTTCTGATTTTGCATTAATATCAATAATGGCTTCCCGATCGGTAAGTCTAACTACAACGCCTTCAATAACTTGACGTTCATCTACTAATCCTGAAGTGCCTTCTAGGGCTTCGTCAAAGGATTTAAGTTGACTTTCATCAATAAATTCAATACCTTCTTCGTATTTGTGCCAATCAAAATTGTCAAGAAATGCTTGAGGATCTTCAATAGGTTTTTGAACTTTGACTTTTTCGATTACGGTTTCTACAGGTTCATTTTCAATTTCAGATTCTTCTAGAGGTTCAACAGCTAGTTTTAAATCTTCATTTTCGATTTCAAGTTCTTCAATTTTAACTTTTTTAGCAGGAATTTTTGTGACTTTTACTGCTTTTTCGGGAGTAGCTTCGATTGAATCGTCTACAATTTTTGTTTTTTTATCAGACATTTTGCTGAATTTATTTTTTGTATTTTATTGTTTATTAGGATTTTTAAACGAAAAAACAATAAAAGGGTTTATTTATTTTTTTTTGAACCTCTTTAAAATCCATTACTCGAAAAAAGGCGTGCAAATATACGCGTAATTTCATTAAATCAAGCGTTTAAGAAGAAAAAAAGTAAAAATTAAAAAAGGGATTTAATGATGCGTTCTTCGGTGATGCCATCGGCTTCAGCCTTATAATTTTTTATAATACGGTGTCGTAAAACAGCAAAGGCAACTGCTTGAACATCTTCTATATCGGGCGAATATTTTCCTTTAATAACAGCATGTGCTTTAGCGGCTATTACTAAATTTTGTGAGGCGCGAGGTCCTGCCCCCCAATCTAGATATTCTTTGACATTTTTGGCAGCATTAACCGCATTTGGACGAGTTTTATTAACCAATTTAACCGCATATTCTATGACATTATCGGCAACAGGAATTCGGTTTATAAGTGCTTGGTAATCTAGAATTTCTTGTGCTGTAAACAGCGGATTTACCGTTTGCTCATTGCCACCTGTTGTCGATTTTACGATGTCAATTTCTTCTTGAAGCGACGGATAATCTAATACAATCGAAAACATAAAACGGTCTAGTTGGGCTTCGGGCAAAGGGTAAGTTCCCTCCTGCTCGATTGGATTTTGGGTGGCTAAAACAAAAAAAGGTTTTTGGATAACGTATCTAACTCCGGCAACCGTTACCGAAAATTCTTGCATCGCTTCAAGCAATGCGGCTTGGGTTTTTGGAGGGGTTCTATTAATCTCATCTGCCAAAATAATATTGGCAAAAATGGGTCCTTTTAAAAATTTAAATTGACGATTTTCACCTAAAACTTCACTTCCAATGATGTCGCTTGGCATTAAATCGGGGGTGAATTGTATGCGTTTAAAATCTAATCCAATGGCTTGCGCTATGGTGTTTACTAAAAGGGTTTTTGCTAAGCCGGGAACGCCAATTAATAGGGCGTGCTTGCCGGTTAATATAGAAATTAATAAGTAATCTACGGCAATTTCTTGACCTACAATTCGCTTTGCAATTTCTTGCTTTAAAATTTTATATTTAGTAATTAACGATTTTAGTGCATCAACGTCAGACATAATATTTTAATTAATTTTTATTCCAATTGAATTCAAAGTTACAATTTTTATAACTTCCATTTATTTTTATATAAGTGTCAATGATCTTATTTTTTACCCATTTATCAATGGATTCTTGCTTCTTTTTTTGTAGAGCGAGACTTTGAATTTTTTCATAATCTTTAACTAAATCGGCTACGTGTGACGGAATTTTATCTTTCATCAAGATAATTTTGTACATTTTTTCACCCGAACGAGATTCATCGTAATAAACAGCTGTTATATCGCCTTTTGAAAGGTTGCTAACACGTGCATAAAGACTTGGATCCATACGTGTTAATTCAAATTTACTATCGCTTGTCTCTGGATTTATCAAGAGACCGTAGTTGTTTTTGGTTTCTTTATCGGTTGAATATTTAAAGGCGGCATCTTCGAATGTTATTTTTTTTAGAATGATGTCGTCTTTGATTTTTTGGATTGAATCTTTTGCTTTATCAAGGCTTTTTTCGTCAATTTCGGGTTGAAGTAAGATATGTCTTACATCGCGGTCTTTACCTTTAATTTTAAGTAATTGCAAAATATGATAGCCAAATTCCGATTTAAACGGCTCTGAAATTTCACCTTCATTTAAACTAAAGGCAGCTTCTTTAAACTCTTTTACAAATCCACTTTGTCTATTGATGGTATAGATATCACCATCGGCCGATGTAACTGCCGGGTCATTAGAATACAGGATGGCTTTCATTCTAAAACTAGTGCCGTCTTCAACTTCTTTTTTATATTCTTTTAATCGTTTAATAATTTCGTTTACAGCTTCTTGTGAGGGTTCAACATTTAAAACAATTTGTTCTAAAACAATTTCTGCTCCAAAGTTTGGCAAGTTTCCTTTTTTTTCTAGGCTTTTAAAATAGCTTCGCACCTCTTCGGGGGTAACGCTAACTTTTTCTGTAATTTTATTTTGCATTTTTGATATAAGTACGGCTTCTTTTTCAACATTAAAAAACTCCTTTTTAAAGTCTTCTAAATTGGTAAAACCATAAAAATCTACAATTTTTTGTTCGGACCCCAATTGTTGTTTAAAACTTTCAATTTTGCGGTCAACATTACTGTTAATTTCTTCGTCTTTAACCTCAATGCTGTCAATCACCGCGTGGTGTGCAAGCAGTTTGCGTTTCATAACTTGTTCAAGCATTTCACAATCGCTAATGTCAATTTTATTATCACTTTGCGATTCAAGTTCTTTTCTATATACCTCAATATCACTATCTAAAATGACATTTTTTCCAATAACAACGGCCACACCATCAACTTTTTGTTTAGGTTGTTGCGCAACTATTGAATTAAAGTTTAATAAGGTTAAAAGTAATAACAGGTATTTAGTTTTCGATAAATATTTCAAATTCGTTTTTTTTAATTGCATCTTTAGTTAAAGTTTCTTGTAAATTTTTAATTAAATTTAATTCTCGTTTGTGTAAAATTATTTCAATGATTGTTGGTGTTACATAGCTTATTGGTGCTGTATCATTTATATTTAACACGTCTTTAATAGCCACCAAATATAAGCCTAAACTATCTTTCTTTTCGATGATATTCATTTTTTTTAAAACTAATGCCGGGTTTTCGTTTTTCAAAAATGGTATTTTATCTATTGCATCACTGTAACGTATCCAAAGTGAATCGTTTAATGAAGCCGATTTTAATTGTAAATGTAAATCATCTAGTTTGTTTAAGTCTTTTTTACTGTGCGATTTAAATAGTCTTATAAATTCATTAGGATTGAGTACATTGTTGCTAAATTGAATATATTTTATCTGTACCAATGTTTCATTTAGCTTAAAATTATCTTGATTTTTTTTGTAGAATTCTTCAATATCGCTTTGAGTAACAACGGTATCTAAATACTGTTTGATGACAGCTTCTTTATATTTATTTATAAATAAATCTTCTTTATATTGTTCAACTTGTTTATCAAATGCTAATTTCTGTTCATTTAAATTTTGCTTGGCTTTATATAAAAGCAAGCGTTGACGTGCCCAATTGTTTACATAATTATTTAAAAAAACCAAGCTATCTTCTTTTGAAAGCGATTTTGGTATAATAGTTTGTATGTCATTGAAATACAAGGTTTCTTGATAAACTTTTGCCAGAATTGGATTGTCTCTTTCTTTTTTTAAAGTAAAGTAACTGCAAGCATTTAAGCTTAGTATGACAACAAAAAAAAGGGCTATTAATCGAATGCTTTTCACCTTGTTACTGTTTTTTCTTGAGTTTTTTTAAAGCCGAGTTGTTTATGACTATTTGATGTTTTTTACGCAATTCTGACACCCAATTTTGCTCTAAGTAATTTTGATAATCACTCATAATTTCGCCTTTATAATCTTGGAATTCTTTTGTATATTTTTTGCGATTTAGCCTATAAAAAGCCTCTAATCCAATACTATCGTTTTGGGCTTTTTCCCAAACATTTTTTTGCATCACATTAAATAACAACAATCCTTCTCTAAATTCATTAACCGAAGCGGCAAATTCAGGGTTAGTGTTTTCGAGATTGGCTTTATAATAATCAATAATTTTTCGATCCCTAAATTGTTGATAAACCAAAATTGGAACACTCGTTTTAAGTTGTTTAAATTTTAAATAGATAACAAAATCTTGCTGTGTATAAATGCTGTCTTCTACTTTTAAAAGTGGGGCATTTAAGCTGTCCGCCTTTTTAAACCAATCATCAGTATAAAACATAACTAATGCTGATTGATAATCGTTTATCTTAAATTTAGTTTTTAACTTAGAAATAATTGATTGCTCAATTGTCTCAGCGCGGTCACCTCGTTTTACTTGTTCTAAAAGTCCGGGTTTTAATTCATCGTAACCTGTTACTGGAAATTTTTTGATTAACTTCACAATATGCCAACCAAATTCTGTTTTAAAAGGTTTTGAAAAAGAATCAATTCTTGATAAGGCAAATGCTTCATCTGCAAAGGATTTTATAATTTTTCCGTACTCAAATTTAGGCATCATTCCGCCATTTTGTGAGGAACCCGAATCTTGTGAGAATTTTTTTGCTATATCAGCAAATTTTTCACCTTTTTTCAACAATTCATATAAACTATCAATCTTAATTTTATTATTCTTTTCGGATAAGCTATCTAAATTTTTTAGCATAATATGAGCAACTTGAACCTCACCTTGTGATAATCTTTTATCAATAACTTTAATAATGTGGTAGCCAAAACGGGTTCTAAATATTTTAGAATAGTCACCAATATTTGTATTAAAAGCTTTATTTTCAAAGCTATAAACCATACTAAAAACTTTAAAATAGCCTAGATTTCCTTTATTGGTTTTAACCGATGGATCTTCTGAAAATTGGATAGCAAGTTCTTCAAAAGATGTTCCATTTTTCAAGGCCTGCCAAACTTTATCTATTTTTTGATAGGCTATTAATGTGTCGGCAGGTTTGGCGTATTGATCAACTCTTATAAGAATATGACTTGCATTAACCTCATATTTAGTGCGATTATAAGCTTCTTTAACTAGCTTTTCAATGGCTAAAGAGTCCTTTAAATAAGGTGTCATTAATTGTTGTTTATATCGGGCTAATTCTCCAATAAAATCGGGTAAAGTATCCAGTTTCATTGATTTTGCCTCTAATACTTTTAATTTGAAGTTGATGTATAAGTCAAGGTAGTTTTCAACATTTTTTTGTGTTGTATCGGCAACGATATCGCTATTTTTATTATAATTATTTAAAAAACCAGAAACCAATTGTGGCTGCCCATCTATTTTAAATAAAATAGTGTGCTTTTTTTGAGCGCATCCGTCAGCACCTGTAAACATCAAGCTAATAAGCAATGTAATAGAAAAAAATCTAATCATAAATTAAAAAATTTGGGTTTTGGTTTGAAGGCTCAAAATTAAAATTTTAATTTTTAAGTGGTGTTAAATTAATTATAAAGAAATCACATTTTTAATTTTTGAAACCAATTGGTATTTTTCAATAATAGCATCGGCACTTTTTTCTTTTTGCAAAATCGTAAAACTGATGAATTTTCCTGATTTTGAAGGATTGGTCTTAATCACAGCGCCTTCAAAATTAAAAATGTGATTTAATTGTTGCTTTTGCTCCAAATTATTGGGAATGATAAATTTATACATATAATCAGTTGGAAACACGGTTGTTTCTAACAGACTTTCTTTCAGTTTGTTGTAAAAATCATTTCCTTTTTTATCCATACCTCTTAATTAAAATTAATTTTGTCTAATTTTAAGACTTCAAAATTACATTAAATACTTAAATATTTATTTGATGAATGTCAATTTATTAAGATTTTAAACTGTGCAAAAAATAGTTATCACCGGAGGGCCTGGCACTGGAAAGACTACCATAATAAACGAATTAGAGCGAATAGGCTATGCTTGTATGCACGAAATTTCTAGAAAAGTTACCACTATGGCAAGAAAAAATGGCATTGAGCAACTCTTTTTAAAAGAACCCCTTTTATTTAGTAAACTATTGCTAGAAGGTCGTATTTCGCAATATCAAGAATCTCTAAAAATAAATGCTGAATATGTTTTTTTTGACAGAGGAATTCCTGATGTTCACGCTTATATGAATTATATGGGCATCAATTATCCCAAGATTTATATTGATGAAAGTAAGAAAAAAACCTACAATACCATTTTTTTAATGCCTCCCTGGGAAGCCATTTACATAACTGATAGTGAACGTTATGAGAGTTTTGAGCAAGCTTTGGCAATTCATAATCATTTAAAAAATACTTATGAATTATTAAATTATAAAACCATTGAAGTTCCGGTTGGCAATGTAACTCAGCGTGTTGATTTTATTTTAAAATCACTTATTTAATAGATTAGGTAATGCAAAAACCAATTGATATTTTAATTAAATACTTTAATTATCAATCATTTATACCGCCTCAAGAAGCCATAATTGAATCGGTTTTAAATAAAAAAGACACCATTGCTTTGTTGCCTACCGGTGGTGGAAAATCAGTTTGTTTTCAAATACCTGCCTTAATGACTCCGGGAATTTGTTTGGTAATATCTCCTTTAATTGCCTTGATAAAAGATCAAATTGCTAACTTAGAAACTAAAGGAATTAAAGCAATATTTTTACAATCAAAGCTAAATCAAGAAGATATCGTTCGTTTATTCGACAATTGCAAATTTGGATCCGTTAAATTTTTATATGTTTCGCCAGAGCGCATCCAATCTGATTTTGTAAAACAAAAAATACGCGAATTAACTATTTCTTTAGTTGCGGTTGACGAAGCGCATTGTATTTCGGAATGGGGTCACGATTTTAGACCGGCTTATTTAAAAATTGCCGAACTTAAAAAAGAATTTCCAAACATTCCATTTTTAGCTTTAACTGCAACTGCTACACCCTTAGTTTTAAAAGATATCGAAACTTATTTGCTGCTAAACAAGCCAAAGCTATTTAAAAAATCATTCTTTAGAGAAAATATTGCTTATCAAATTATTGAAACTGAAGATAAAAATTACCAACTTTTGTCTATTTTAAGCAAAAAACTTGTACCGAGTATTGTCTATGTTAACACTCGAAAACTGACTAAAACCCTATCCCAATTTTTAAACGTCCATCAAATAAAAAGCAGTTTTTATCACGGCGGATTGAACCCTGAAGAAAAGGATTTAGCCTATAAAAATTGGATGACAGAGCAAACCCCTATAATTGTGGCTACCAATGCTTTTGGGATGGGTATTGACAAATCTAATGTAAGTAGTATCATCCATTATAACATTCCCTTTAGCATTGAAAATTACATTCAAGAAACAGGGCGCGCTGGTAGAAATCAAAAAAAAGCTGATGCCTATTTGCTTAAAAATAACAGCGATATTGATGATGCAAAAAGGCAATATAAAAACAACACGCCAACAAATAATTACATACTAGAGGTTTATAAAAAACTCAATCAGTATTTCCGTTTGCCTTTTGGCGAAATAAACCAGAATTGGTTTGATTTTGATATGATTGATTTTTGTAAAACCTATAATTTTGAATATTTACTTTGTCATAACAGTATAAAAACGCTTGAGCGTGAAGGTATTTTAGAGCTTAGCGCTAGTTTTTATCACCAAAGTGAACTGTTTTTTAAGGCAACAAATAACCAGGTTTTGGCCTATTCTGATTCACATCGTGAATTGGGCTTATTAATTAAAGTCATACTTAGAAATTATGGCGGACTTTTTGAAAATTCATCTAGTATAAATTTAGGATTAATTGCAGCAAAACTAAATACTAAAAAAAAAGCTATCATAGAAAGTCTAAATATGTTACATAAAGATGGACTTGTTATTTTTAAGGCTTCCAGCACCAATGTTCAACTTCAATTTTTAGTACCAAGAGAAGACGAATTAACCATTAATAGAATTTCAAAAAATATTACCAGTTATTATAAACATCAATTTGATAAGTTAGCATCGGTCATCAATTTTGTAAATAACGAAACAATTTGTAGGGTAAAATTAATTTTAGATTATTTTGGTGAACCTATCACTCAAGATTGTGGATCTTGTGATGTTTGCATTTCAAAAAAACTTAAAAACAAGACAGTTAACTACAAAGAAATTGCTCTATCCATAACCCATTTGCTAAAAGATTGTGGCGCTTTAAATTCAAAAACCATTGTTTTAAAGCTAAATTTTCCCGAAAAACATATCTTAATCTGTTTACAACTACTTTTAGATAACAACAAAATAATAGTAAATTCGCAACATAATTTTCAGTTAAATACCAAATTTTAATGCTTGATTTAAAAATTGCTTTTATGGGTACCCCCTATTTTGCGGTACCAACGCTCAAAGCCTTGATTAAACATAATTTTCAGGTTGTTGCAGTTGTTACAGCCCCAGATAAACCTGCTGGAAGAGGACAAAAACTACAAATTTCGGAAGTAAAAAAAGAAGCTTTAAATCACCATATTCCCATTTTACAACCTCTAAATTTAAAATCGCCTGAATTTTTAGAGCATTTAAAAAGCTTAGGCGTAACGCTTCAAATCGTTGTAGCTTTTAGAATGTTACCCGAAGCCATTTGGAAACTGCCAAAATATGGAACTTTTAATTTACATGCCTCTTTATTACCTGATTACAGAGGTGCTGCCCCAATAAATTGGGCGCTTATAAATGGTGAAACAAAAACAGGTGTTACTACTTTTTTTATTGATGAAAAAATTGATACCGGTGCAATTATTTTTCAATCGGAAATAAAAATTAATACAACCGAAGATGCTGGCGAATTGCACGATAAACTTATGAATATTGGTAGTGAATTAGTTATAAAAACAGTTCAAAATATTGCTAATGAAACGATTGTCAAAATACCTCAAGCTAACTTTAGCTTTAAACAAGCACCAAAATTACATCCAGATAACTGTAAAATAGATTGGCAAAATAATGCACTGGTTATTTATAATAAAATCCGTGGATTAAGTCCTTATCCCGCAGCTTGGTGCTTTCTAAAAGTTGACAATGAGCTCATTAAATTAAAAATATTTAAAAGCACCCTAATTTTTGAAACACACTCTTTAAAAGTAGGAACTCTAATTGCGGATAAAAAAACAATTAAAATTGCCTGTGCCAATGGGTTTATTGATATTTTAGAATTACAACTTGCCGGAAAAAAGCGTATGGATGTTGTTAGCTTTTTAAATGGATTTAAATTTAATGCTTCACCAATGCTAGTTTAGCCCTTTATTTATTGGGTTTATTTAAAATTTATGTGACATTTGTAAAGGTTATCAACAATCAGATTAGATTTATCAACAAATCAATGCTTTTTTTAGGCAACATCTTGTGTAAACCCTTGTAAATGCTATATTTGTTTGACTAACAAAATAAATTATTGTTTAACCCTAATTTTAAATTATTAAATTATGAACAAATCAGAATTAATAGATGCTATGGCTGCTGATGCAGGCATTTCTAAAGCATCTGCAAAAAAAGCATTAGATTCATTTTTAGGAAGTGTTTCTGGCACTCTTAAAAAAGGCGGACGTGTTTCTTTAGTAGGTTTTGGCTCTTGGTCAGTATCTAAAAGAGAAGCAAGAGAAGGTAGAAATCCCCAAACTGGAGCTACTATTAAAATTGCTGCTAAAAAAGTTGTTAAATTTAAAGCTGGTGCTGAACTTGGCAGTGCTGTAAATTAATTCAATAAAAATTAAAAATTTTAACTCCCTTTTTATAAGGGAGTTTTTTTTTGTAAATTATTTTATATATATTTATCAAATAATTTTATATAAATGATTAACTTAAAACCTACTAAAGGAAAATTATTAGTTGCCGAGCCTTCTATTTTTAGGGATCGGTCATTTAATAGGTCTGTTGTTTTATTAACTTCACACAATATAAATGGTTCAGTTGGATTTATCTTTAATAAACCCCTAGATATAAATCTTAAAGATATCATCCCCGAATTAAATTTAGAAATTCCACTATACCACGGAGGCCCTGTTGCTAAGAATAATTTATATTTTGTGCATAGTGTTCCAAATTTGATTCCCCAAAGCGAAAAAATTGGTGATAATTTATTTTGGGGTGGCAATTTTGAAATTGTTAAGAAATTGCTCCTCGAAGGAAAACTAAATAATGAAGATATTCGATTTTTCTTAGGCTATTCAGGCTGGGAAACCAAGCAACTTGAAGCGGAATTAAATACGGAATCATGGCTTGTTATTAAGAATAATTATGATAATATTTTCACCACTAAGCCAAGTTCTTTTTGGAAAAATGAATTGAAACGTATTGGCGGTGAGTATCTTATTTGGGCAAATGCTCCAGAAAATCCCTCTTTAAATTAACTATACTGATTCTTTAAATACCTTACGAAATTCTATTTGAGATGCTTGTTTAATAAAATCAAGTTAACTGAATGTCTGCTTAAAAATTGGTGAAAATAATTTCATCAGTTCTTAACCTCTTTAATTCAAATAGTTATTGATTATTAGGCGCCAATAATAAGCTTAAGTTGTGCAATTTTATTTTCCCAATACATCTTTGCTTCATCAAGTTCATCAGCTTCAGCAAAATCGGTAATTATTAAAGACAAATCTTTAGTGAGCTCATCTATTTCAATTTTAAATTCAAAATAAGAATCTTTATGAGAATCTAGCCATTTAAAACGAGTGGTTTCATCGGTTTTTGTAGGGAGCATTTTGGCTTGTTCTTCTGTTGAACCCCAAATAAAAGTAAATAATTCACCTCTTGATTTAACATTTTCGGCAAACCATTCACCCAACCCATCGGGTGTTGAAAGGTATTGGTGCAAAAAAATTGGTGAAACATGTAGTGGAAATTCTAATTCAAATTTTATATATTCGTTCATTACAATTTAGTGTATTTAAAGAGCGACAATATATGTAATAATATTTTTTTAAAAAAATATATTTGAGCAAATAAGACGCATTAAAATTTGAAGCATTAAAATATGTTACTATATTTGCAACCTCTTAAAAATAAACCTCGGCGAGGTAGCTCAGTTGGTTAGAGCGTCGGATTCATAACCCGGAGGTCTCGAGTTCAATTCTCGATCTCGCTACAAAAAAAACGTCCAAATAGCTGGACGTTTTTTTTTATAATGAAGCTTAACGCTTTTAAAAAAAGGCTTTTATTAATTAAATTTGGCTTTTTTACTGCCATCATAAATATCGTAACACACAAAGCGACAATCTAAATTTCCATTTTTAAGAGCTATACGTCTTGACGTTTTTAATCCGACAAATTTAAGCGCATCTAAATCGGAGGTTATAAACCAAGCTTTGGTATTGCAGTAATTGCCTTTTAAAGTATCACCAATGGCTTTATAAAAATTTTCAGCGTCAATCGCTAATCGTTCGCCATAAGGCGGATTAAAAACAAGGGTTGTAGGCCCTTCAACTGTTTTTGAGGTTTTGAAAAAATCATCTGCTCTAACTTCGATAAACTCCTGTAAATTAGCATTATTAATATTGTCATTTGCTTTTCTAACTGCCGAGGGTGCTTTATCTATTCCTATGATTTTATTGTGATTAAGCTTTGATTTATTTAATAATGCTTTGAAAATAATTTGGTATAGGTTCTTGTCAAAATCTTTCCAACTTTCAAAACCAAATGCTTTTCGGTTGATGTTTGGTGGAATATTATTGGCAATCATTGCCGCTTCAATTAATAAAGTACCGCTGCCACACATGGGATCTATAAAATGAGTTGAACCATCATAACCCGCTAAAAACAAGAGTCCTGCAGCTAAAACCTCATTTATAGGGGCAATATTTGTAGCACTTTTATACCCGCGTTTGTGTAATGAAATTCCCGAGCTATCAAAATAAAGTGAACAGATGCCTTCCTGAATATGCAGATTTATTTTTAGGTTTGGATTTTTGATATCAACATTTGGACGTTTTTCATATTTTTCCATAAAGTAATCGGCAATGGCATCTTTAGCCCTAAGGGCAATAAAATGGGCATTTGAGCTTAAATTTTGTGAATTGTTTACGGCGCTAATGGCAAAAGTCATCGCAACATCGAGATAATCTTCCCAATGAATACTACGCATATTATTGTATAAATCGAGATCAGAATCAACCTTAAAGGTTTTAATAATTTTCAGAATCCGAATGCCTGTGTGTAAGGCTAAATTTGCCTTATACATAAATCCCGTATCGCCATAAAACGATACACTTCGCACCAAAATTTTAACATCTTGAGCGCCTAATTTTACCAATTCGTCTGCCAGTATTTGCTCAAGCCCAAAAAGGGTTGTGGCAACCATTTTAAAGTTCTTTTCCATTGTAATATTTATCCAACAAAAGTAATCTTTTTAGCCGCTCCAAAACTTTTTATGCTTTTATTTGTAATATTATAGGTATATAAAACGACATTGTTAACTTCAATTTTTTAACTTTGTAGACTAATCTATTAAGATGAATTCAAATCAAAACTGGTTTAAATATTGGTTTAATACACCCTATTATCACTTGCTTTATAACAACAGAAACCATAAAGAGGCGCAATTATTTATGTCTAATTTAGCTTCTTTTTTAAAACTAAAACCCGGTGATTTCATTTTAGATTTAGCTTGTGGCAAGGGACGCCATTCCATTTATTTAAATAAACTAGGTTTTACTGTTATCGGGATGGATTTATCAGAAAACAGTATTGATGTTGCTAAAAAATCACGTACCAATTCACTGGATTTTATAGTGCACGATATGCGTCAATCATTTGAAGATAAATATGATGCCATATTTAATTTATTTACAAGTTTTGGTTATTTTAAAGATGATACCGATGATTTAAAAGTTTTGCAAAACATAAAAGCAGCATTAAAACCCAATGGTGTAGCCGTTATTGATTATTTAAACATCCACAAAGCAATAGCTGAATTGATACCCGAAGAAATTGAAAAAAGAGGTCCAATTAATTTTCACATAAAACGCCAAGTTGACGGTAATTTTATCAATAAAGAAATACGTTTTAATGCAGATCATAACGACTTTTTCTTTTCAGAACATGTAAAATGCCTCGATTTGAATACCTTTAAAACCTATTTTAAAGCATTAGATTTGCAATTAGTTGCCATCTTTGGCGACTACAACCTAAATCCGTTTGATGAAATCAATTCTGAACGCTTAATTTTAATTTTTAAATGACCTATTTTATCCTAATCTTATCCGTTTTTTTTGGCGCAACATTAATATTTCTCATCAACCTTAAAGATGCTATCGTTAAACTGTTTTTAGCTTTTAGCGGCGCTTATCTTCTATCAATCACTATTTTACATCTTTTGCCTGAAGTTTATCAAAGCACTAATAAATATATAGGTGTTTATATTTTATTAGGGATTTTAATTCAATTATTTTTAGAATTTTTTTCAAAAGGTGCAGAACACGGTCACGTTCATAAGGAATTAATAGAAAAATCTTTTCCTTGGTTGTTGTTTATAAGTTTGTGTATACATGCCTTTTCGGAAGGGATTCCATTAGGTAAAGCCCAAAACAGCACTTTATTATGGGCTATTGTTATTCATAAAATACCTATTAGCACGGTTTTAGCAACTTTTTTATTAAGTTCTAACTTATCAAAAATAAAATCGTTTGTATTTATTTTGATATTTGCATTAATGAGTCCGTTAGGTTATTTGATTTGCAAAAATGTTGAATTTTTTGAAATTTATAAAGTTCCAGTAACAGCTGTAATTATTGGTATTTTCTTGCACATTTCTACCATTATACTTTTTGAAAGCTCAGCCAATCACAAATTTAATTTCAAAAAATTTATCGTTATTGGATTAGGTTTTATAATTGCCCTATTAGCGAATTAATTACCAACTTCATTAATGAATTTTATGCGCATTAAACGGAGTTCTTCCTCTTCATAATCGCCGTCAAATTCCTTTAAGGCATCTTTTATTTTGTCAGATTTTGCCTCCATAAAGTAATCAAAAATCTCTTCTTGTTGGTCTTCGTCTAAAATTTCATCGATATAATAATCGATATTTAGCTTAGTACCCGAAAACATAATACTTTCCAGCTCATCAATTAACTCACTCATATCTAAACCTTTTGATTTTGCTATGTCAACTAAAGAAATTTTTTTATCGGTATTTTGAATGATGTATAATTTTAAACTAGAGTTTGTTCCAGTACTTTTTACAACTAGGTCATCGGGTCTTAAAATGTCATTTTCTTCAACATATTGCGCAATTGCCAAAACAAAATCCTTACCGTATTTTTTAGCTTTTCCTTCGCCTACTCCCAAAATGCCTTGCATTTCCTCAATATTTATTGGATATTTTAAGGTCATATCTTCGAGTGAAGGATCTTGAAAAATCACAAAAGGCGGAACATTTAGTTTTTTAGCTACTTTTTTGCGCAAGTCTTTTAAGATGAGCATCAAATTTTCATCGGCTACCGCCCCACCAGCATTGGTATTTGCAACAATATTGCTGTCGCCCTCTTCAGGATATTCATGGTCTTCAGTCATTAAAAATGACGTTGGATTTTTTAGAAAACTACTTGCCTTTGAGTCTAATTTTAACACGCCATATTGTTCAATTTCTTTTCTTAAATAGCCCGAAACAAGCACTTGTCTAATCAGAGCCATCCAATATTTATCAGATTTATCTTTGCCAATTCCAAAAAAGCTTTTTTCGGTTGTTTTATGCGATTTTAGCATGGCATTAACCTTGCCTATCAAGGTGTTTACAATTTCTTTTGATTTGTAAGTTTCGTTTGTTTGAGAAACTACTTCCAAAATTTTTACAACATCTTGACTCGCTTCATGTTTCTTTTTAGGATTTTTGGCATTGTCGTCCATTTTCGCGCCCAAGCCATTTACATCGTCAAATTCTTCTCCAAAATAGTGCAATAAAAATTTGCGGCGCGACATCGAAGTTTCGGCATAAGCTACCACTTCTTGAAGCAATGCTTGACCAATTTCCTGCTCTGCTACTGGCTTACCGCTCATAAATTTTTCGAGCTTTTCAATGTCTTTATAAGAATAAAATGCTAAACAATAGCCCTCGCCATCATCTCTGCCTGCACGACCTGTTTCTTGGTAATAACTTTCTAAACTTTTGGGTATATCGTGGTGAATAACAAAGCGCACATCGGGTTTGTCAATACCCATACCAAAAGCGATGGTTGCTACAATCACATCAATATCTTCCATTAAAAACATATCTTGGTGTTTGGCGCGTGTTTTGGCATCTAAACCCGCATGATAAGGTAAAGCTTTAATACCGTTAACTTGTAACACTTGTGCTATTTCTTCAACTTTTTTGCGACTTAAACAATAGATAATTCCCGATTTTCCTTTGTATAACCTCACAAAATGAATAATATCTTTTTCTATATTTTTTGTTTTTGGTCTTACTTCATAAAAGAGGTTTGGCCTGTTAAATGAATCTTTAAAAACATTGGCGTTAGAAATGCCTAAATTTTTGAGAATATCGTCCTGTACTTTTGGCGTGGCAGTTGCAGTCAATCCGATAACTGGCACATTATCAATATTTTCGATAATATTTTTAAGATTGCGATATTCTGGCCTAAAATCGTGACCCCATTCTGAAATACAATGCGCTTCATCAATGGCAACAAACGATATTTTTTGTTTTTTTAAAAAACTGATGTATTCTTCTTTAATTAAAGATTCGGGCGCTACATAAAGCAATTTTGTAACGCCACTAACAATGTCAGCCATCACTTCTTTTACTTGGCCTTTATTTAAGGAAGAATTTAGAACGTGAGCGATACCGGGATTATCGGAAATTCCCCTAATGGCATCTACCTGATTTTTCATCAAGGCAATTAAAGGGGAAACAATAATGGCACAGCCTTCTTGAACCAAGGCAGGCAACTGATAACAAAGTGATTTGCCGCCACCTGTTGGCATAATAACAAAGGTGCTTTGCCTGCTTAAAATACTCTTTATCACACCTTCTTGTAAACCTTTAAATTTATTAAAACCAAATAGTTTTTTTAAAGCTTTGTATAATTCAATTTCGTTTAACATCGTTGTTATTATTTCTCTAAATTTTTAGATATTTGCATAAAGATACAAATTTATTTTTTTTATAATAAAAATCCTTTTGAATACAAAAAAAAACATCATAAATATTGCTAAAGCTACTATTTTAGAAGAGAGTCAAGCTATTGCAAATCTAATAAATTTACTTGATATTAATTTTGAGAAGGCAGTTGAATTTATTTTTCATTCAAAAGGGCGCGTTATTGTAACCGGAATTGGAAAAAGCGCCAATATTGCCACTAAAATTGTCGCTACTTTTAACTCAACTGGCACTCCGGCAATTTTTATGCATGCCGCCGATGCCATTCACGGTGATTTAGGCATCGTTCAAAAAGACGACGTTGTTATCTGTATTTCTAAAAGTGGTAATACCCCTGAAATTAAATACCTGCTACCTTTAATTAAAGCGCGCGGAAATAAAGTGATTGCCATTACAGGTAATAAAGCGTCCGTTTTAGGCTTACAATCTGATTTTTGCATAAATGCTTTTGTTGAAAAAGAAGCCTGCCCAAATAACTTAGCCCCAACCAGTAGCACTACCGCTCAATTGGTAATTGGCGATGCGCTTGCCGTATGTTTATTAGAGTTAAAAGATTTTAACAGTACCAATTTTGCACAATTCCACCCTGGTGGTGCTTTGGGCAAAAAATTATATTTAAGGGTTGGCGATTTAATCAATAAAAATGAAATTCCGAAAGTTTTATTGAATTCGAGTATCAAAGAGGTTATTATAGAAATCTCACAAAAAAGACTCGGTGCAACCGCGGTTTTAAACAACAATAAAATTGTTGGTGTTATAACAGATGGCGATATTAGGCGAATGCTGAACAACAATGTTGATTTTGCAAATCTTTTTGCAGAGAATATTATGAACCCACATCCCAAAACCATAACACCCGATGCTATGGCAACCGAAGCTTTTCAAATAATGAATAACAATAGCATTACCCAATTATTAGTCGAAAACCAAGGCAATTATATCGGTATTATACACTTGCACGATTTGTTAAAAGAAGGAATTTATTGATGAAAAACTCGGAAGAAAAAGAAATGTCGTTTTTAGACCATCTCGAAGCCTTGAGATGGCATTTAATAAGATCAACTTTGGCAATTTTGACTATTGCAATTGTTTTATTTGTTTATCAAAAAGAAGTGTATGAATTTTTTTTATTAGCCCATTTAAAAAATAATTTTCCTGCCTATGCATGGCTTTGTGAATTTTCACGAATATTTGGTATTGAAAGTGGCTTTTGCAATATTAATTATCCTTTAGTTTTACAGAGTTTATCGCCTACCGACCAATTATCAAATGCCATTTGGACATCAGCTATCTTAGGTTTTGTTGTTGCCTTTCCTTATGTTTTATTTGAGCTTTGGAGTTTTATCAGTCCTGGTTTGAGTGATAAAGAACGTAGCAGCTCTAGAGGATTCATATTTATTTCTTCATTCTTATTTTTTATGGGTGTTGCCTTTAGCTACTTTGTAATTTCGCCCTTGTCGGTTTATTTTTTCTTTAATTATCAAATTACCGATATGATTCAAAATAATTTTAACTTTTCAGAATATATTAGTATGATAACCAATACTATGTTGGGAGTTGCTATTGTATTTGAATTGCCAATTATCATTTATTTTTTAACCAAAATTGGATTGGTTACACCCGAATTTTTAAGAAATTCAAGAAAATATGCGATTGTAATTATCTTAATTGTGGCCGCTATTATCACGCCGCCCGATATTGCCAGTCAAATTATCGTGTCCATTCCAATTATGATTTTATATGAAGTTAGTATTTTAATATCAAAATTGGTCATTAAAAAACAGAAAGAAAATGTCTGAATCCGTAAAAGAATACAATGATTACCGCGAACGTATGAACGCCAAGTTATTATCAGATGATAATAAAATTGTTAAACGCATTTTTAATTTAGACACCAATGCCTATCAGCCAGGTGCTTTAGATGAAAAAACTAAGGAATTGCTAGGCTTAACAGCATCGGCGGTTTTGCGTTGCGACGATTGTATTAAATACCATTTACAAACCAGTTTTAAAATTGGCACAACCAAAGCCGAAGTTATGGAGGCGCTATCTATTGCAACTCTAGTGGGTGGCACCATTGTTATTCCACATTTAAGACGTGCCTATGAATTTTGGGATGAATTAGAATTTTCTAAATAAAAACAATGATTTTACGCGCAGAACATATTACAAAACAATACGGCAAAAGACTTGTTGTAAATGGCATTTCATTAGAAGTGAAACAAGGTGAAATCGTAGGACTTTTAGGCCCGAATGGCGCAGGAAAAACCACTTCATTCTATATGATTGTGGGAATGATCAATCCTAAAGAAGGCCATATTTTTTTGAATGATGAGGAAATTACAAAACTTTCAATGTATCAAAGAGCTCAAAAAGGGATTGGCTATTTGGCACAGGAAGCATCCGTTTTTAGGAAACTCTCGGTTGAAGATAACATTATGGGAATTTTGGAGTTTACTAGCCTAAGCAAATCTGAACAAAAACTAAAATTAGAATCCCTACTCGAAGAATTTGGTTTAATTCACGTGCGTAAAAATAGTGGTGATTTATTGTCAGGTGGTGAACGACGTCGCACTGAAATTGCACGGGCTCTAGCATCAGACCCAAAATTTATATTATTAGATGAACCTTTTGCCGGCGTTGACCCTATTGCTGTTGAAGATATTCAAAGTATTGTGGCACATTTAAAAGAAAAGAATATAGGTATTTTAATAACTGACCATAATGTGCAAGAAACCCTTGCCATTACTGATAAAACTTACCTAATGTTTGAAGGTGGCATCTTAAAAAAAGGAACCCCCGAAGAATTAGCTGCCGACGAAATGGTGCGCCGTGTTTATCTAGGTGCAAATTTTGAACTCCGCAAAAAGAAAATTTAAGTAATTTTTTTTGCTTTAAATAAGTCATAAAAATTAAAAACCCCGAGCAAAACTCGGGGTTTTTATTAATTCACTTTTGAAATAATTTAACCAATTCTACTATTTTTTAATCGTTTTTACTCAAAGTTACAAATTGATGAGCTATTCCTGGACCTTCAATCTCAATAATAATATTATCAAAGTTCATAGAATCTACACTGGCATCCTTGCAATTTGTTTGGTTTGTCCAATCCGTTGAAGTATCAACAAAGCCATTTCCATTTTTGTTTGGTAAGTCAAACAATATCGCTTTTGAACCTTTGTTTATGGTGCCTTGCAAAGTGAATAGACTATCGGGTTTATTGCTACCATTAATCTTGATTTCATATTTTAGTTTAATGGTATAGTTGTAACCATTTTGACAATTTTGTGATTCGGTATTTACTTCTTTTGCTTCAATTTTTACCCTTACATAATACCCTTCATTGGTTATAACCGTTGCTTGATATTCTTCACCTTCTTCTACACCTACATTATCTTCATCATCTTCGTCTTCTTCTAAATCTTTAATTCCATTGCCATTGGCATCATCATCATCTTTATCATTGATTCCATCACCATCCGAGTCATTTTTTTTAGGGTCACTTTCATGGGTATCAACTTTGCCATTGTGGTTTTTATCTTCTTTGCCATCATCAACACCATCATTATCGGTGTCGTATTTTTTAGGATCACTTTCATTTGCATCTACTTTGCCATTATGGTTTAAGTCTTCAATGCCATCTTCAATTTCATCACCGTCGCTGTCAATATTTAATGCATAGGTTTCATTTAAATCTATTAAACCATTGTGGTTTGCATCTTCTACGCCGTCTAAAATGCCATCACCATCGGTATCAGCATTTGCGGGGTCGGTTTCGCGGTTATCAAATTGGCCATTGTGGTTCATATCTTCAACGCCATCAGGTATGCCATCTTCGTCAGAATCAGCACTTACGGTTTTGGTTTCGTCAACATCAACCATGCCGTTATGATTAAAATCTTCGATTCCATCTAAAATATTGTCCTTATCGGTATCTACTTTTAATGGATTAGATTCGGTTGCATCAACCATACCGTTTTTATTAAAATCTTCTATCCCATCTATAATTCCATCGCCATCGGTATCTGTAACATTAGGATTTGTTCCTAAAAATCGTTCTATGTCGTTTGATAAACCATCTTGATCCGCATCATTTGCATCAAAGGCTAACTTAACTGAAGAATCCTTGTAAGATGCTTCGAGTGGTGAAACTAATTCAGAACTACAAGAAGCAAAGCTCATAAAAAAACCTAAGCTTATTAAACTTAAGTAAGTTGGGTTGAAAGTAGTTGTTTTCATAACATTGGTTTTTTTTTATGTGGTAAATGTATTACCAACTTAAAAACAACACTAGGGTAAAAACGGGTATTTTAAAAAATACTGCTTTTTACTTATAAAAACACCGTGTAAAAAATCTTGTTGATGTTTACTTGGCGCGAATAGCTTCTATTACAGATAAGGCAATATACAAAATAAGAATTAACGGAATAGCGGTGTAATGAAAACCTACCAATAATAATAAGGATAATATTAAAAAAATATATTTAAGAAGGTTTTCTTTTAGCTGATAGGTTTTGAATTTTAAAGCAAACATGGGCAATTCGGCATTCAATAAATAACTTCCAATTAAGGTAATCAATATTAAGGTGATGGAATTTTTGAAAATTGATTCTATTAATGGTGATGATTCTTGTCCTATTATTAAAGGTAATGACAAAACAAAAATTGACAAAGCCGGCGTTGGAAGTCCAATAAAAGAGGACGTTTGTCGGGTGTCTATATTGAAATTTGCCAAGCGGTAGGCCGAAGCTAACGGAATGATTAATCCTAAAAAAGGGAGCCAATTGAGTTTATCAACACTTGTAAACCAAATGGGTTCTGTCCATTGTCCTAAACTTTGGCGAATCAGTTGAAACATAACAATTCCGGGTACCACGCCCGAAGTAATAACATCTGCCAAAGAATCTAATTGCTTGCCTAGCTCACCTTGCACCTTTAATAAGCGCGCCGTAAATCCGTCAAAATAATCAAAAAAAATACCTCCAAAAACAAAATAAGCTGCCACTTCTAATTGATTGATGGCAGCAAAAAGCACAGCGATAACGCCACAAAGCAAATTTAATAAAGTTAATGCGTTTGGTAAGTATTGTTTAAAGGTCATTGGTTATGGGTTTATTTTTATGTAAATCTACTTTAATTGTTATAAAACACAAAAAAAGGCAAGGAAAAAATTCCTTGCCTTTCACAACTAACCAAAAAACCTAAATACTGATGGCTCGGGGGGAGCTAAAAACTAAATTGTGCATTTAGAGAGAGTATATTAGCATCAAGACCATCAGTTCTAGAATAATAATTGTACCTAATATCAAAGCTTTTAAATCTAAAACGCTTACGGTCGTTAGAAGTGTCTAGATTAAAAATTCCTAAAGGAGGTGCAATTGTAAAGCCCATTCCATATTGTGAGCTATTAAAAGTTGATAAATCATAATCGGAGGTATAAAATAGTTCCGTTGATAAATGTTGCGATTTTGGCGCAAAATAACGTGCTTGCAGTTGCGAATGATGACGGAACATCGGATACATAGTAAAGGATGGAGATATTTTTAGAGGTATTTGAATATCATAAGTATTTGCCGATACGCCCCAATCATCTGAATAATGGCGGTAAAATGTTCGCAAGAGCACCACATCCGAAACATAATAATTAAATCGCACACTAAATGGATATTTTAAGCGCGAGCCAGGCAAACGCTCAATATCGTGTGCTAACTCTGAGTTTTTATAGGTGATGATGGGCTTATCTTTAAAATAAATGCGTTGGTAATTTGTTGACAACAAACCTTCTTGATAAATTAAGTCGGCATTTAATGAAATTTGCATGCGTTTGTTAAGCACTTGCGAAAAAGAGAATTCTGAAGAAAAAGAATTTCGATGATTTACATCCAACAATTTGAATCCTATTGAAGGAAAAAGACCTTCGGAAACTCTAAATTCACCGGGATAGATTAAATCAATATTGTCAAAATAAGCCTTAGCATTTAAATTTATTTCAGAGTTTTCATCATTAAACGATTTGCGCATTAAAGCGCCAAACCCTTTAGAACGGTAACCCTTTTCGGATGAAAATGCGCCATCAACTCCCCAAGTAAAGGTGCGATTATCAGAAGTTTTGGTATAAGTTGCCGCGCCATGACTTCTTTTGTGAGCTGTGGCTCCATCATCTCCTCCTCCCGTTGAAGCACTGGTAGCAATCATTCCTGAGGTTTTGCTGCTGGTAGTTCCTGATTTATCATCATCATCATCACCTCCTATTGGCGCTACTGCAAAGGGGTTTATTTGATCGGTAGAAGCTGATGTGGTTAGGTCAACACCAAAATCGATACTTAAAATTTCATCAGCACTTATCGGAATGCTAATCAAAATAGCAGGCGTATTATCAGTTAAATGCTCATCGCCAGCGCCTCCGGTAACAGCGCCATGGTTTCCATTTTGAACGTAATTGCTGTATAGAAAATTTAGCTCTATATTATCTAAAGCCTTTTTTTTGTATGACGTTGGCTCAACAACAGTACTATCTTTTTTTTCTTGAGCAGATAAAATCGCGCTACATGTCATTAGCACTAGTAAAACACTAATATTTTTCATTTTTCTTTCTCAAAAAAATTAATTACAACCACAGCCTCCACCAGTTTTACCGCCATTTGCACCCGATGCAGCCTCACGATAGGTGTGAAATTGCAATTCGAAACGCGCTGATAATTTTGGAACTAAAGCCATTTCTTTATCATTTAATTTTATCCGTTCATAAGCCTTAACAGTATTGCAGCTTGTCATTATAAAGCCAATTAAGAGAGCTAATACAATAGTTTGTTTTATTTGTTTTATTTGTTTCATTTTAATAGGTTCTAGTTTTTAAATTTTTTGAATAATATATTTTTAAGTTTTCATCTACTATAACACATTCAACGCCTTTTAGTTGATTGATAAAATCTAAACCGGTTTCTACACCCATCACAAAAACAGCAGTTGCCAAAGCATCACTCAATTCGGCACGCTTACTAAAAATGGTACTGCTAAAAACCCCGTGTGCGGGATATCCCGTTCTAGGATCAATAATATGCGTATAAGTTACCCCATTAAATTTGACATACTTTTCATAATTGCCAGAGGTTACCACCGCTTCATCGCTCAAATCAAACCAAGAAAAGACTTTTTTCTTATTAATGGGATTGGTAATTCCAACCTTCCAAGGTTTTCCATCGGGTTGAACGCCCCATGTATTCATATCACCCGATGCGTTGATTACACCTGCTTTTACGCCCATTGTTTGAAGTAATTCTTTTGCTTTATCTGCCGAATAACCTTTGCCTATGGCTCCAAAGCCAATTTTCATCCCTTTTAATTTTAAATAGACGGTTCCTTGTTCTTTGTTTAGTACTATATTTTGGTAGCCTATTTTTGAAACAGATTGTTTTATCGCTTCCGCAGATGGCATTTTGGTCATACTTCCGTCAAACTTCCAAATTTTATCCATTGCAGCATAGCTGATATCAAAAGCCCCATTGGTCAATTTTGAAATATGAATACAGCGGTCAATAAAACTGAATAATTCATCACTCACTTTTACAGGTTTGATACCGGCATTGCTATTAATTAATGAGGTTTCGGAGGTAGATTTCCAATCCGAAATTCTATCTTCAATTCTGCTAATCTCAGCTACGGCAGCATCAATATAAGCATCACCTTGACTTTGATTTTCAGCAACAACAATGATTTCGAATCCGCTGCCCATCAATTTTAAGGCTCTTTTATAAACTTGTGTTTGTGCCGAAACAAGCTGAACACCCATTAAAAGTAAGGCGGTAACAGTACATTTATAGTTCATTTTTGGTTATTTTTTTTAGCGGACTTAATTAATTCAATTATTTTGAACTGATTAAGTAATCGATATAAGAAGCGTAATCACCCGAACTCATACTTTTATAGCTTGTTTCGGCTAAAACTTTTCCGTTGCTATCTAATAAAACAACTAAAGGAAAAATTCCCTTTGGATTGTAAGTTTGAAATAACTTTGCATTAATTGCTTGTTGCGATTTGCTTATCAGATTAATATTTTTATTGCGCGTAGGAAAATCGGCTCTTAAAAGCACTAACTTTTTGGCTTCAGAATTTATAAATTCCGGCTGGCTTAAGATTTCTTTTTCTAAACGCATACAAGGCACACACCAATCCGATCCCGAAAACACAATCATAATGCATTTGTTCTCTTGAGTGGCTATGGTTTTGGCTTCATTTAAACTGTTAACTTCACGCACTTGGGCGTTAACATTGAAACTCATTGTGATGGTTAAGGCTAAAAGGATTATTTTTTTCATAATATTTTAATCTTTTTTTTATTATTGAATTACAAGTGTTAAACATTTAATGCTGTTGATACCCTACTTTAATATTGATGTTTATTTTGAAAACCCATTAAAACTTTAATAGGTATCATAAAAAAAGAAGCGCCCTCGTGCGCTTCTTTTAAAATAAATCAAATCAATAAAACTAACTCAATAAACTATGAATTTTAATGTTGGCTTTAGTAGCCAAATGGGGTTGTAATATCAGTGGTATTTTTTTGTTCGGTAGGGTCAACCATATCAATTTTTTTACTGCAAGCTATTGCGGTTAAGGATAGTACCACTGCTAAAACTATTTTTTTTAAGGCGCTTTTCAAAACTATTAATTTATAAATTTTCATTTGGTATTTTATTAGTACTTCTATCATAAAACAAATTTCAAATTAAATACCCTACCCTATATTTATAAATATTTTATTTTATTAACTCATTGTCATTTGTTTAAAAATAAAAAAAAGGAATGTTTCCATTCCCCTTTTTACTCAACCTAACTAACTCAAATAAATATTAAACTAACCAAAATCTTAAAATAAAATACCCTACTTTTTCATTATTATTTGAAGATGCCTTTTTGTGCTGCTTCGAATATAAAACAAGTGCATCTCTAATTACCCTACCTAAAAATTATAAATTATTTTAAAAAATCACATGTTATGATTTATAGATGAGCATTGGCGTTGGTATTTTATCTAAATTAAAAACTTCAAAATAACTTTTTTTTTCTAAATTTGACTTTTTAAGACAGTATATCAATAGCTAATGACAAACTCAGTTTGCAAACCTCAGGTTTATGAAAGTCTCTATAATAAACACGCTAAAGATTTGCGCAATTATCTTTATTATAAGTTTGGAAATCTTGAATCGGCTGAAGATATTGTACAAGAATCGTTTATAAAACTTTGGCAAAAATGTGCCGATGTAGTTTTAGAAAAAGCCAAATCCTTTTTATACACCGTTGCCACCAATATGTTTTTAAATGAAAAAAGTCATGACAAGGTCGTACTCAAGTTTCAGCAAATACCTCAAAATGATACTAATATAGAATCGCCTGAGTTTTTGATGCTCGAAAAAGAATACATGGTTAAGCTTCAAAAAACCTTAGCCCAATTGCCCGATGGCCAGCGTGAAGTTTTTCTGTTAAATAGAATTGATAAAAAAACCTATGCCGAAATTGCCGAACTTTTAAACATCTCGGTTAAGGCGGTTGAAAAACGCATGCATAACGCTTTAAAACAACTCAGAGAAAAAATTGGAGCTATTTAGTAGGGTATTTGCGAATCAATTTGTTTAATACCTGATTGGAATTTTTAATTTCAACTAAAATGAATACTAAATTTATGGATAATAATTACTTAGCAAAATGGCTAAATGCTGAAATTACAGACGAAGTATTGAAATCGTATGTTGGCGAAGCCGATTTTAAAATCTATTACAAAATTAAAAAGGACTTAGAGCGCTTTGAATCTCCAAAATTTGATACCGAAGCGCAATTTAAACGCCTAAAATCTAAAATCCAATTGGCTAATGCTCACAAACAAACAGCAAGAGTTTTAAAATTAATTCCCACTTGGGCTTATAGCGCTGCTGCTTCGGTAGCACTTTTATTGGCTGCTTATTTGTTCTTTTTTGCCGATACCACACTTAGCACCAATTTTGGCGAACAAACCGCTTTTAACTTGTTAGATGGCTCTTATGTTAAGTTGAATTCTAAATCCACTTTAAGTTATAATAAAAGAAATTGGACCAATGATAGAGTTATAAATTTAAATGGCGAAGCTTACTTTGAAGTTGAACATGGCAAAACTTTTACCGTAACAACAAAAATTGGAAATGTGCGCGTTTTAGGGACTCATTTTAATGTAAAAACAGGCGCTAATTATTTAAACGTTACTTGTTTTGAGGGCAAAGTTGAAGTGCTTATCAATAACAAAAAAATAATTTTAACCCCTGGCCAAACCTACCAATTTGCTGAAAATACTGAATTTAACTGGACTGTAGAACTTGCAAATCCAACTTGGATAAATGGCTTAAACACCTATCAAAACACCCCATTATTTGTGATTTTAAACGATTTAGAAAGTCAGTTTAAAATTAAAATAGACGCTTCTAAAATTGATAAAAACGCCCTGTTAAATGCTAGCTTTGAAAACAATGATTTAAACATGGCTTTAAAAACTATTTTTGTACCTTTGAACTTTGATTATCAACTTAAAAACAACAAAGTTATATTGGCTAAAAAATAGCAATGCGGATAAGATTAATTTATTTCTTTTTTCTGTTCACATTTACCGCCTATCCTCAACAAGAAAAATTAACTTCTGTAAACTTTAAAAATAAAGCCTTTACAGAAGTTCTTGCTTATTTAGAGAAGGCGTTTAACGTCCATTTTTCATTTCAATCAAATGATGTTGCCAATCGCAAAATCAACTTATCGGTAAAAGATAAACCCTTATCATTCTTCTTAAATTCATTACAAACAGAAACGTCCTTGTTTTTCGAGGTTTTATCTGATAAATTCATCGCCATCAGGCATATTAATGATAATGATGTAATTACAATTTGTGGCATTTTAAAATCCGATACCAATCAAATTCTGTTAGGAGCTTCTATTTTATACCTCAACACGGGCTTGGTTACCGATGAAAATGGTGCCTTTAAAATTCAATCGGTTAAGGCAAATACCTTGATTAGCTTTCAATTTTTAGGTTATATTTCTAAATATGTTGAAGCAAAACAATTATTTAATAACAATTGTGATACCTTGATTTTAAAAGAAGAACGTATTCAAATTGAAACAATTATCATTAAAAACTACCTCACCAACGGGATTGATAAAACCAAAATGGGTTCCTTTGTTATTGTTCCTAAAAAATTAGGAATTTTAGCCGGTTTAACCGAACCCGATTTGTTTCAAAGTATCCAGTTATTACCAGGCGTTAACAGTCCAAATGAAACCGCTACCGGACTTCATGTTAGAGGTGGCACGCCCGACCAAAATGTCATTTTATGGGATGGTATAAAAATTTATCACAGCGGACATCTTTTTGGAGCCATTTCGCCCTTTAATCCCTACATTACTGAACAAATTAACTTCATAAACAAAGGAACTGATGCTAAATTTGGCGACGGTGTTTCGAGTGTTTTAAATATCAAAACCAACGATTCTATTCAGTCAAAATTAAGTGGCGGTTTTGGGATGAATCTCATTTCGGCAGATGCCTACATCAAGATTCCAATCATAAAAGATAAGTTTAGCTTATTGGCATCCGGACGGCGTTCGTTTACAGATATTTATCAAAGTAAAGCCTATCACGAAACCTCTGAAATTATTTTTAAAAATACCCAACCAAACTCAATTTTAAGCACCGACAACAACTTCTTTTTTGTTGATTATAATGTTAAAGGTATTTTAAAATTAAAAAATGACCATTACATTAGCTTTAGCAATTTATTAATAGAAAATAAATTAGATTTTGGTCTTAAAGAATTAGATGATAATGGTGCGCCCGAAACTGATGAAAACAGCCTAGACTTTAAAGATTTATTAGAAACCGACAATCGGGGTTATGCAATTAATTGGGATAAAAAATGGTCACCAAATTTTAAACATCAAATCAATGCCTATTATTCCGACTATTATATGCTTTACAATAAGTTTAAAACTGAGCACGATGTTAAAGTGCTTACATTCGCTAAAAAAAACACCGTCAAAGATTTTGGTTTTGAACTAAACACAAGCATACAAGTCAATAAATATTCGAGTTTACAAAGTGGTTACCAGTTTAGCAATAAAAATGTGACCTACTTTTTTTTGAGTACCGATAGTGATCAAACTAAATTTGAGGGTAGCAATATTTCAAACCTCAATTCCCATGCTCTTTACACCACTTTTCAGTCAAATAAAAATCGCAATTATAACTTAAATGCCGGATTGCGTTTTAGTTATTATCAAAATCTCAGTAAAGTTTATTTAGAACCTCGCTTTAATATCGGCAAATATTTAAATAAAAATCTGCGTTTAAACTTTACCGGTGAATTTAAAACCCAAACCCTGAGCCAAATTGACCAAACCATTGAGAGTGGCTTATCTTTAGAAAATAAATTATGGTCGGTTGCCAACAACAGCACCTTTCCCATAATTAGAGCCACACAATATACCCTCGGATTCTCTTATGTTAAACAGCACCTACAAATTGATATCGACACCTATTATAAACATATTAAAGGTCTTATAACGCTTAATACAGGCTTTTCAGATGTGTTTGATAATGACATACATCACGGGGCAAGTCATATAAAAGGAATTGATTTTTATATCAAACACGACTTTAAAAATTATGCCACTTGGCTCAGTTATACCTTTGATGATACTCAAAATAAATTTTTAGATTTAAATGAAAACCACGCATTTCCCGGAAACTCAAACATTAAACACAATTTATATTGGTCGCATACCTACAATTGGAAAAAATTTGATATGGCATTAGGCTGGCGTTGGCACACGGGTAAACCTTATTCAAAAGCAACCGATATTATTACTAATGAACACGGCACTAAGTCGCTCGTTACTAATGGTATTAACAATTTTAAACTCCCTGATTACAACCGTTTAGATTTTTCGGCTAGCTATCATTTTGACTTATCTAAAATAAAACCCATTAAGGCTAAAATAGGCATTTCCTATCTCAATATTTTTAAAAAGGAGAATGTCTTAAGTCGCGACTATTATATCAACCAAACCTCTAACCTCATTAATTCTGCCGATAAGGCTTCCTTAGAACGCATTGCTAATTTGGTTTTTAGAATTGATTTTTAATTTCTTAGCAAAAGGCCTTGTGTAGAATTATCTTTTTACTGATTTAATGATAGAATCTGTTAATAATTTTTTAGATTTCGCTTTTAACTTAATAGCGCTTTAAGTACCTTTAACAGTTTTTAGAATTCAACTAATATAGATGACAAATCAAACAAGCTATACCGAAGACAATATTAAATCCCTCGATTGGAAAGAGCATATTAGAACGCGTCCCGGGATGTATATTGGCAAATTAGGCGATGGCTCTTCGGCAGATGACGGCATTTACATCCTTATAAAAGAAGTTATTGACAACGCCATTGACGAATATGTTATGGGCGCCGGTAAAGTGATTGAAGTCACCGTTAAAAATGATACCGTTACCATACGCGATTACGGTCGTGGCATTCCACTTGGCAAAGTGGTTGACGTGGTTTCTAAAATGAATACCGGCGGTAAATACGATTCAAGAGCCTTTAAAAAATCGGTTGGATTAAACGGCGTTGGAACCAAAGCCGTAAATGCCTTGTCTTCATCGTTTAAAGTGCAGTCTTTTAGAGATGAAAAAACCGTAGAAGTCAGTTTTGAATGTGGCAACTTAACCGAGCAATTACCCATTCAAAGTTCTATCGCACGAAAAGGCACTAAAGTAAGCTTTATCCCCGACCACGAAATTTTTAAAAGCTACAAATACCGCCATGAATATGTGGTTAAAATGCTTAAAAATTACGTGTATTTAAATACGGGTTTAACTATCCTTTTTAACGGTGAAAAATACTTTTCAGAACAGGGATTAAAGGATTTATTAGATGAAAAAATTACCGAAAATGCCCGACTTTATCCTATTATCCACCTTTTAGGAGATGATATTGAAGTTGCTATAACACACAGTAAAGCCCAATATAGTGAAGAATACCATTCATTTGTAAATGGACAAAATACCACCCAAGGCGGAACACATCAAGTCGCCTTTAGAGAAGCCATTGTCAATACCATTCGCAATTATTTTGGAAAAGCTTACGATGCATCGGATATTCGCAAATCAATAGTAGCAGCCATAAGTATAAAAGTTGTTGAACCAATTTTTGAAAGTCAAACTAAAACCAAATTGGGCTCTACCGAAATGGGCGACGATTTGCCAACCGTTAGAACTTATATCAACGACTTTTTAAAAACAAAACTCGACAATTACCTTCACAAAAATCCGGAAACGGCTGAAAAAATTCACAAAAAAATTCTAGCTGCCGAAAAAGAGCGCAAAGAACTTTCCGGTATTAGAAAACTAGCCAAAGAAAGCGCCAAGAAATCGAATCTACACAACAAAAAGTTGAGAGATTGCAGGGCACATTTAACCGATATGAAAAGTGATTTGCGCTTAGAAAGCTCCCTTTTTATAACCGAAGGCGATTCGGCAAGCGGCTCAATTACTAAATCTAGAGATGTCAATACCCAAGCCGTTTTTAGCTTAAAGGGTAAACCCTTGAATGCCTACGGTCTCACTAAAAAAATAGTTTACGAAAACGAAGAATTTAACCTTTTGCAAGCAGCCTTAAACATTGAAGAAGGTATTGAAGACTTGCGTTATAACAATATTATTATTGCTACCGATGCCGATGTTGATGGTATGCACATACGCTTGCTGCTCATCACCTTTTTCTTGCAATTTTTTCCTGAACTCATTAAAGAAGGGCATTTATACATTTTAGAAACCCCTTTATTTAGAGTCCGCAATAAAAAAGAAACCATCTATTGCTATTCTGAAACCGAAAAACAAGAAGCCATCATTAAACTTAATGGCAAAAATGAAATCACCCGATTTAAAGGTTTAGGTGAAATTTCTCCAGACGAATTCAAGCATTTTATTGGCAAAAGCATTCGCTTAGAACCCGTTATGCTTGATAAAGAAGTGGAAATTGAACAATTGTTAGAATTTTATATGGGTAAAAATACCCCTGACCGACAAGAATTCATTGTAAATAATTTAAAAATAGAATTAGATGTAATAGAAACTTAATTATAGAGCTTTTGTTTAAATACTAATAGTGGGGACTTAACGTATTTAATATTAGAGTTATGAAATTTAATAACAAAAAACGTGCGCTTGCGCATAAATCAATTTACCAAACAATTATATTTATTTTGGTAGCAATTTTTTTATTTATCATTTCAACGGAATTTTTATTTAAAGACTATGAAATGGCTAAATATGGTTTAATAGTTTTTATCGTATTACTGTTAATTTATATTTTTAGAGGCCATGAATATTTTGAATATGACAGCACCGGAATGGTGGTAAGTATTAAAAATGACAGTATTTTTAAAGAAGAATTTAGACCCGAGTTGCTTGTGGCTGTTGAATTTCCGAAAGAGAAACTAGACCATTATAAAATTCAAAACTATTTAATACATAAAAGATTAAATATTTATTTAAAATCATCACATCATAGCACTCTTGTAAAAAATTCCTTTAATATTACACATTTAAGTCCAAGAAGAATACACGCACTAAAACAATCGCTACATAAAATTATTTCCGAAAATCACGCTAAAGTTTAAATGAATATCGAAAACAACAATCTTAACCCAGAATCACAACCTTCAGAACAAGAAACCATCACCAAAGTAACAGGAATGTTTAAAGAGTGGTTTTTAGACTATGCCTCTTATGTTATTTTAGAACGTGCCGTACCTGCCTTAACGGATGGGTTAAAGCCCGTTCAACGTCGCATCATGCAGTCAATGAGAGATTTAGATGATGGGCGTTATAATAAAGTCGCTAATATTGTAGGCCATACCATGCAATATCACCCACACGGCGATGCCAGTATTTCGGACGCCATGGTTCAAATAGCCCAAAAGGATTTGTTAATAGATATGCAAGGAAACTGGGGTAATATTTTAACCGGCGACCGCGCAGCCGCTTCACGTTATATTGAAGCCCGATTGTCAAAATTTGCTTTAGAAGTCGTTTTTAATCCTAAAACCACAATTTGGCAAGCCTCTTATGATGGCCGCCGCAAAGAGCCAGTCAATTTACCGGTAAAATTTCCATTGTTGCTGGCACAAGGCACCGAAGGTATTGCCGTTGGACTTTCAACAAAAATTTTACCTCATAATTTTAATGAATTAATTGACGCTTCTATAAAGATTTTAAAAGGTCGCCCCTTTAGCATCCTCCCCGATTTTCAAACGGGTGGTGTAGCCGATTTTTCAAATTACAATGACGGCTTAAGAGGCGGTCGGGTTTTAGTGCGCGCTAAAATAGCGGTTCTCGATAAAAAGATTTTGGTCATTAGCGAAATTCCGTTTGGAACAACAACTACAACACTAATTGACAGCATTTTAAAAGCCAATGAAAAGAGCAAAATTAAAATAAAACACATTGAAGATAACACTGCTGCCGAAGTTGAAATTTTAATTCACCTTCCCAATGATGTTTCGCCCGATAAAACCATCGATGCCCTATTTGCGTTTACCCTTTGCGAAACCTCCTTATCGCCGCTATCTTGTATCATTCAGGATAATAAACCCATTTTTATCGGCGTAAATGAAATCTTACAAATTTCTACCAATCAAACAGTTTCTCTTTTAAAACAAGAGCTTGAAATTTTAAGAGATGAACTTGAAGAACAGTGGCACGCAGCATCGTTAGAACGCCTATTTATTGAAAACAGAATTTATCGCAATATTGAACAAGAGTCAACTTGGGAAGGTGTTTTGCACGCCATTGACGAGGGTTTAAAACCTTATATAAAACTTTTAAAACGCGCTATTAACGAAGATGATTTGATTAGGTTAACCGAAATTAGAATCAAAAAAATATCAAAATTTGATTTAGATAAATCCAAACAACTAATTGATTCACTTGAAGATAAACTTAAAGATGTCAATTTTAATTTAGAACATATCATCGAATTTGCAATCGCTTATTTTAAAAGCCTTAAAGAAAAATATGGCAATGGACGTGAGCGCAAAACTGAAATACGGTCTTTCGAAAACATCATCGCTACCAAAGTGGTGATGCGCAATATAAAACTATATGTCAATCGTGAAGAAGGCTTTATTGGCACCTCGCTTAAAAAGGATGAATATGTTGCCGACTGTGCTGATATTGATGATATTATTGTCTTTTTAGCCGATGGGTCTATGTTTATAACAAAAGTATCCGCCAAGGCTTTTATTGGTAAAGATATTATCCATGTGGCCATCTTTAAAAAGAATGATAAGCGCACCATTTATAACATGATTTACCGCCAAGGTAAAAGTGGACCTACCTTTATAAAACGCTTTCCAGTTACGGGCGTTACCCGTGATAAAGCCTATAATTTAACGAATGATACCCCCGATTCTAAAGTCTTGTATTTTTCGGCTAATCCCAATGGTGAAGCCGAAACGGTAACCATAAACCTAAGGGCTTTAGGTCATGTTAAAAAGTTAAAATGGGATATTGATTTTGCAAGCCTTGCCATTAAAGGCCGTAATGTAAAAGGTAATACTGTTTCCAAATATTCCATTCGTAAAATTGAATTGCGAAGCGAAGGCATATCAACTTTAAAACCTCGTAAAATATGGTTTGACGATGCCGTACAACGCTTAAATGTTGATGGAAGAGGCGAATTACTTGGAGAATTTATGCCCGCCGATCGCTTACTAATCATTTCTCAAAAAGGACTCATCAAAACCATTGCCCCTAATTTGGATGCTCATTTTGATGATGATATGATTATTTTAGAAAAATGGATTCCAAATAAACCCATTTCGGCTGTTTATTTTGATGGAGACAAAGAGCGCTATTATGTCAAACGTTTTATGGTTGACAATCCCAATAAAGAGGAACTTTTTATTAGCGAACATCCAAAATCTAAATTAGAACTAGTTTCAACCGATTATCGCCCACTGGCAACTGTGGTGTTTTCTAAACGCAGTTTGGAAGATTTATCTATTAATTTTGAGGAATTTATCTCTGTTAAAGGCATTAAAGCACTCGGCAATTTATTAACAAAAGAAAAAATTAAAACCATTGATTTGCAAGAGCCACTTCCTTATGAAGCACCGATTCTTGAAAATTTAGAAGTTGAGAGTGAAGATTTAGAGTTAGATGAGACGCCTACTTTTAACACTGCGGTGAATGAACTTCAAAAGCGTGATGACAATGAAAAACAAGTTGGCGAAGATGGGCAAATTACCTTGTTTTAAAACTGAATAATTATTTTTCGAGCCAATCTTTAAAGTCTTTTACTTTTTCACGACTGACGATGATGGTTTCTTTATCAAAATATTGAATATCAAGTTTTAGTCGGTTATTTGTAAAGGCAATTATGTCTTTTATGGCTTGAATATTTACTAAAAAAGTACGATTTACCCTAAAAAATTTTGAGGCGTCAATCAGCATTTCAATTTGTTCAAGCGTGCCGTCAATGAGGTAACTTCTATTTTGATTGGTGTGCAAATAAGTGCCTTTGTTTTCGCTATAAAAGCAAACCACTTCTTCAATAGGAATCATTTTAAGGCGCTGACCAATTTTTATGGTAAATCGGTTCTTAAACTTTCGGTCTAATGGATTGGTAAGCAATTTTTTAATTTGCTCAATATCAAATTGCAAACCTTCTAATTGTTTGTGTTCCTTTTGCTGAAATTGCTTTATAGCAAATGCCAATTCGTCTTCGTCAATTGGTTTTAACAAATAATCAACACTATTTAATTTGAAGGCTTTAAGGGCATATTCATCAAAAGCAGTGGTAAAAATTAAGGCACTTTTAATTTCGATTGCCTCAAATAGCTCAAAAGATAGACCATCAGAAAGTTGAATGTCTAAAAAAATTAAATCGGGATGTGGATTGTTAGCAAACCAATTAATAGCTTCATCAACTGAGTGTAATAATGCTACAACATTGAGTTGCAAAGCCTCTGCCATCCGCTTTAAGCGTCTGGCAGCAGGTTGCTCATCTTCTACAATAACAACTTTTATTGCCATTTATCGGACTGATCTTTATCCATTAATTCTTTAATTTTACGTTCTTCCCAATCCCTTCCAAAAATACCGAAAAAACCGAATACCTTAAAGGCGTGTAAGGCCAAGCCTAGTCCCCAACCGAATACAACCCATATAAACCACTTGTGTTCCCAAGAGGTTAAATAATTGACTCCCAATAAAAATAAATTGACTAAAATATAAGACCCTAATGAGGCGTAGAATTTTTTAAGCTCCTTTAATCGGGCTTGAGCTCTGATATATTTTTGATCTTGTGTTTGCATAATTGATTTGATTTACTGTTGTTTGTTAGCAATTTTAATTAAATATGGTGATTTGTTTTCATTCCCAATATTGTTTTTTATCATCGTTCATTAAATCTCGAAGTTTGCGTTCCTCCCAATTGCGGCCTAAAAATGGGGTGTAATTAAAAGCCTGCGCTGCTTGAATGGCTAAGCCTGCTCCCATTCCAATTGCGGGAAACCAAAACCACTGAAGTGCATCGGGTGTATAAGTATGCCACATATAAAATAAGAACGGAATAATTAGGCTGTATGAAATTAATCCTATATAAAAATCTTTCATTGCTTTTACGCGGCGTTTGGCCGATAAATAGCGCTCTTCTAATAAAAAATTGGTGTCCATAATTTTAATTTTTTTAGTTAATAATGGGATGCAAACGCTAAATAATTCATTTGTTTTTACCACTTCAACCCGTCTTTTTGAAATGAGTGCATAGCGTTCGAAAATATTTTTTAAGCCAAGTTGTGTACTTTTATTTAATACCTGTTTAAATTGGCATTTATTTTCAACACAAAGGCTTTCATTTTTAATAAAGATGGCAATCTTCAGTGGTTTTTCTTTGCTAATAACATTGTGTTTTACGGCATTTTCTAACAATATTTGTAAAGATAAGGGCACAATTTTAAAATCGGGGTTAAATAGCTGTTCTGGTAAACTAAAATCTACTGCATCTTCAAAGCGCATTTTTAGGAGTTCCATATACGATTTTGCAAAATCTAATTCCTCTTGAAGGGGAATTAGATCTTTATCTTTTTGTTCGAGCACATAGCGATAAATCTTTGACAATTTTGTGGCAAATTTTTCAGCTTGCGCTGGATTTTCACTTATCAACGAAGTCAAAACATTTAAACTGTTGAATAAAAAATGTGGGTCTAGCTGACTTTTAAGAGATTCATATTTGGCTTGTTCTGTTTTTGCAACAATTTCAGAATTGGTTACTTTTTTCTCGGACAATGCTTTGTAAAAGTAAAATGCGTGAAAAATTAAAACAATAACAAGCGTTATGAGCAAGGAATAAAAATAATGAATGGCTTTTTGATTGTCTAAAAAATATTGCACATTGTGTCCATACAAAATGGTCAGTATAAAGTTTGCCGCGGCAATGGCTAATAATGAAACAATTATAGCGCCTATAAGTCCGATAATTAAGCGTTTATCGGCATGGGTATTCCAAGGAAACCTTTTGTCTAATTGGTTTACGAGGTAAATATTTACACCACCAATTAAAAATCCAAACAAAAAATAATTTGCAAAATGCTTGAGTTCCTCGGCAAAAGTACCAATGGGATCACCATCAATCCAGCCTGCGCCTTGGTCAAAAAGATAAACTGCTAGGCTGATAAAAAAAGTAATCTTTAAAAAATTATAAAAGTATTTGCTCATCCTTGTTTTATTTAAAATTTAATTTCAAGCGATAAATTGGCATTGGTAAGTTCAAATTTACCCTCCTTAAATTGGGGCGGACCAAAACTGGTTATATTGTTGGTCATACCATAATCTTCAAGAGGCATGCCATTTTCTTGAAAATCCATTTTACCATTTTCGTTTACATCGTGAAAGCAGATAATGGCATAAGTTCCTGGCTTTAAATTGTTAAATTCAACGTAACTAACACCGTTTTTAATTGGTTCAACAGCCGTTGCCGTAGGTTTTCGCTCAAGGTAATTCACTTCAGAATTATAAAGTGCAAAGCGTACTTTACCCTTATCATTTAATGCATTAACGAGCGTTGCCTTAATTGTAAAACCTTGTTCTTGCGTTTGAGCAAATCCGATAAGTGATAATAAAAAAAGACTTAAAATTAAAATTAATTTAATCATTGCTATGATATTTAAAATTGATGGTGCAAATGTGTGAAGCTTTCATTAGAACCGCAATTTATACTTACCGAACTGTAAATTTAAACAGATGAATTGTAAATACTTCGTTATTTATCCAAATTATTGTAATTTAGAGCGAACTTTTAAAATCATTATTTTATCTTACCTTATCATATTGTTATGAAAAATTTCTTCAGTTTACTTTTAATTAAGGTTTGCTTAAAACATATAAAAATACTAATAAACAGTGAATTAGATTGATTTTTATTTGGATAAATATAGGATTCTTTATTTTTATGGTTAAAGATTTGTACTTATGTTCAATTATACGACCCAAAATCAATTAGACATTTTTAACTTCAAAATAGAATATAAAAGCAAATTGGATACCAATAATAGATGGTTAAAAATGGCGAAACTCCTTGATTGGGATAAGTTTGCGGTAATTTATGGAGAGAACATTAGCCCGTCAATAACCCTAAAGGTTTTGACACCAGTATATCATTATAACTTTAATTATCAAATATATATAAGTAAAAATAATTGAAGGACCATTGCCTATGTACCTATCAATTTTCCGACAGATTTAAGTTTGCCAAATGATAATATGAAAGTAAAAATTGTAATAAACCTGATTAACAAAATCAATTAATTCTCACAACTCTTACACCTTTGCATTAGAATTTATGGCAATATTTTTATAAGACTTTAACGATACAGAACCATCTTCTTTTTTTCAGAATAGGAATCAGTTATCAACTTATAAAAATAAACTCCTGATGCTTGCTTTTCAGCATTCCATTGAAATGAATAACTTCCTGTAGCTAAATTTTCATTTATTAACTCATCAATTTCCTGTCCTAATACATTAAATATTTTTAATGATACATTTCCTGAAATTGGCATTGAAAAGGAAATTGTAGTTGTTTGATTAAATGGATTGGGATAGTTTTTTAATTGAAATGTCTTATTAATATTATTTTCAAATGCCTCAGATGACAATGGGGTATCACTCAGAGAAAGTCTGTAAACTTCGGCTGAGATTACACTGTTTGCAAATTTCCAATAAGCAGCAAAATAATATGAACTATTAACTGCCAGCGCATAAGGAGAAAGAATTTTGTTGCCTATACCAATTGTCTCTGTAGTTAATTCACTCCAGCTTGTTCCATTGTTATTGGAAGAATAATATCTTGTATCGCTTGTTAAAAAACCACTGAAGGATGAAATTAATTGTGTACCGTTTGTTGCAATACTTATCGGTGTATAAAATGAACCAGGCAAATAATTATTTTCCCACGTGTTTGTAGACAAATTATATTTGTAAATCCCAGCAAACCCTGCAAAACCCCAAATATCATTATTTATTTTATAAACCCTTGCTATACTGGTTGTGCTGTTTTTAAGTGTCCAATTAAGTCCAGCATCTGTTGATAGAATAGCTCCAACTCCTTCCAAAACTGCAAGGTATGTATTTCCTGAAGCAGCAAAACTTAATATCGATGATGTACCGGTATAATTAATAACTGTTTCAACCCAGGTACTGCCACCATCTGTTGATTTGTAAATTGATCTTCTGTTCGTTAATGCAAAAAGATTATTTCCATCTGAAGCCAAACTCAATACTGCTCCATTATTAGGGCCACGGTCAATTATTGATTTTTCAGACCATGTAATGCCATCATCTGTTGAAGCGTAAATAAAATAGTCATTAGGTCCTCCCAGTAAATCTGTTACAGCTAAAACAGTGTTACCAAAACTTAGTATATGATAAACATTATCATCAGGAAAAGAAGATGTGATATCTGACCAGCTTGTTCCGTTGTCACTAGATCTTAGCGTTTGATAACTGCCGTTGGAAAAACCAACTTGAAATAATACATTTTTATGTGAATATAATACACCAAAATTACCCCAGACACTATTTGAATATACTTTCTCCCATTGAGAGAAAGCATTTTGTGCGATAAAAAAAATACATAGTAATGTACTGATTAAAAATAAAGTGTTATTCTTAGGTTTCATAACTTATTATTTTGGGTGGGTTCTAAAAATTATTTTTTAAGTTTTTGATTTAGAAAAAAACAGTAGGACCCTTAACTGCCTTTTATAAATCGGGTAAAGTGCTACAAAAAAAATTGTTCGTTTTGTAGCAATAATTTTGTTTTATAATTTATCTATCTTATTTACAGGTATTCAATAGCATTGGACTGGTTCTATCTGTGTTGGTTCCATCGACTTATTGTCCATAGTTATTTCTGCTACCACCCATACAAAATTATCGGTGGATAAGTTAAGGGAGTGGGACGCTCCTACTGAAATGTTTTGGGCGTGTGCGATAACTGTTGGTAAGCCCATAAAACCAAGTGTTGTCATGGCAACACAAAGATGTTTGAAGTTTTTTTTCATGGTTATTGTTTTTTAGTCAATCACATTCATTATTATTCGTATCGTTTTTTTATAATTCATCAATTCTAAAGTTAATTACCTAGGAAAAGATGAATAGATTTTTTATTTAGTTGGGTCAAATTTCCCGAACCATAGGCTGTTTCCCCAACGTTCACTACCGCTAAAGCCACCTTTACGCTGACGAGCAACATAAACGGTTTGTTTACCACTATTGATACTGAAGTGAGGAGAATTTTTTCCTTTTCCATTGTCTTCTAAATCAAGGTATAGGAAATAATTTTTTCCTCCAAAAGTGGTAAAATCTGTAATTGAGCCTGAAGCCAAGTCGATTTTACCAAATTTACCTTGATATAAAGGCGTGTTAACACAAGTTGTGGTGTTTGTTTCTGTATTATTTATATAATTGGTTGATGTTTCAGAAGAACAATCAACATCAATATCCTGAACTAAAAATACATTCCAAAATAAATCTTTTCCGTTTGGAGCCTCATAAAGATCAAATTCAGAAGGAAATGATTTTGCACCTCCTGCTCCACCTAACAAGCCGGCTGGTTTTGCTGTATTTTCAATACCGTAATAACGTTTAAATTCGCCTGCTTTACCAAATTGAAACATTAACAAATCTTTGTAAACTCTACCTTTAACAGCGCCTATGTTATCAATTTTAAAGTCTTGACCTGAGATAAAAATATCGCCTGAAGAAGTAATGTTTACACCATTTAGGATAAATTTTTTGCCGTCAAATTCTCTTAATTTTTTCTGAGCGGCAGGCTTAATTCCTTTTAAATTAATATCTTCTATTGAAACAGCAGAAACAAAATCAGCCTTACCACCACTAATTTTAGCAACTTGTAAATATTCAAATTTCATGGTTTCTAAGGTTGTAAGTCTTGTTTCAGGATTTCTATCACCAGGCATGGCATCATTGTTAATACTAAAAGGAGATTTGGTATAGTTTTTTTCAGGTTTGTTGATATTTCCAGCACCGTAGAAATACACATCACCTCCAACTGCATAAGCATCAAAAATCGCCCATTCATTACATTTACTGTTAAAGTTAAAACGCTCTTTTACGTTTCCTGCTTCGTCAATTCTAATGTAAGTTAAGTTGTTTGGATTGGGGTCGGCCAGTTTACCCAAACCTTGTGCGCTAAAGGGGGCAAAAATCATTACCCATTCATCAGTGTCTTCTAATTCCTTAGATATTAATAGTGATTGAGGATGATCAAATTTAATAGGCGTTTTTTTTATAATATTCAAGTCTTTATCAATGTGCATTAACAAGTATTCCCGTCCAGCTTCTTTATACATACTAATTACACCTTTGTTTACCAATGCACAAACCAATAATTCTCCTTTGTCAGCAATGTCTTTGTGGGCGGTATAAAATAATTTTCGTTTTTTATCGTCACCGTCTTCACCAATTTCTTTTGGTTTTTCTTTGTCTAATAATTTTTTAGTGGTTTCATATCCACCTTTCCACCAGTTCCATTGGTTGATGTATAAAGTTTTACGTAAAACCAATTTACCCATCATGTTTGAGCTGCCTGTTACGCCAATTATTTCTTGATAATCACCCTTGTAGGTTTTATTTTTTGAACGAGACCTAATTTTTCGTTCGGCTTCTTTAAAATTGTTTAATAAATTAAACTCGTAGTCGAATTGGTATACTTCATATTCAACTTTTCGGTTGTTATCTTTGGTTACAAAAACCATATCAAATTGCTGTTTAGTGTCGTCAACAACAACATTGCCTAAATAACCTTTGTTTTTTGATTTTCCTGTTAGTTCTACTATTTTTTCTTGTGCAATTTGTGCGGTTGCACTAAATGCTATTCCTAAACAAAGTAGTCCGTTTATTATTTTTTTGTTCATTTATTGTGTTTATAATTTACAAATTGTTTCCTAACAAAAATCTAACTTATCAAAATAAATTTCAATACGGCATTTGCCCTATTTTTTTAAAATTTAAATATCTTTCTTTCAACATATTAATTAAAAGTCTACATTTTATTATGGACTTTCAGTTTTTTTATAACTATTTTCGGTAAGTTCGTAAGTTGGAAGTTGGAAGATGGAAGTTCATCTATTTACTAGATAATATTATGCTTCATCGCTTTTTGTACTGCCTCCATTTTGTTGTGAACTTGCAGTTTTTTGTAGATGTTTTCGATGTGTTTACGAACAGTTGGAGGAGAAATAAATAAATTATCTGCTATGAGTTGATAATTCAACCCTTTTGCCAAATGATCTAGAATTTCAGTTTCTCTTTTGGAAAGCGAAATCTCTTCTGCTTGAATTTTATCTTTGGTTAATTTTTCTGGAAAACGAAGCAGATTCAACGTTTTTAATGCCACAGAAGGCGTCATTGCAGCACCACCTTCTAGTACTTGTAAAATACCATTATGAAGTTCTTCAGGGTTGGTTTCTTTTAACAAATAACCATCGGCACCTGCTTTTATTGAATTTAAAATATTGTCGTCATCATCAAATACAGTAAGCATAACTATTTTTATTTGAGGAAACCTATTTTTAATGAGCGTTGTAGCTTTTATCCCACCCATTTCAGGCATTTGAATGTCCATCAAAATTATATCAATAGTATGGTCATCTTCTAATTTTCCAATGAGTTCTGCTCCATTTTTTGCTCTGTACTTAAATTTAAAATCATCAAAAAAAGAAAGTTTTTCTTCTATGGATTTTGCTATGAAGACATTGTCTTCGGCTAACGCTATTTTTATAGTCATCTTTTCTTTTTTTTGACAAATTTATAGGGAAAAAAGCAGTATTCTTATACGGCATTTGTCTTATTTATGGGTATAGATAAAATAATGGTTGTTCCTTTTTCTGGTGTCGAATCAATTTGAAATTGTGCATGAATTGCAATTGCTCTATTTTTCATGTTTTCTAATCCACTTCCTAACGTAACTTCATTTACATGAAAACCTATACCATCGTCTTGTATTTTTAATTGAAGTTTATTGTTTAGTTCTTCTAAGCTAATGTTGAGGGTTGTAGCTGCTGAATACTTTATTGCATTGTTAATGGCTTCTTGAACTACTCTATAAATATTTATTCCCTGTATGGCGTTGAAACGAATGTTGTTATTTACCTCGGCATGAAAAATAAATGAAATATTTTCTTTGGCTATTTTAGCCGATTCGATGTAATTCAACAATCGAGATTTTAAATCATCAAAGCTTATTTCATCCTTGTTTAAAGCCCATATTGTATCTCTGAGTTGTGTAATAGTGGTTCTGCTAAAATTAGAAATACCATTGAGTTTTTCCTTTAATTTTTCATCAGCAGTTTTAAGTAAATAACCTATATTATCAACTGAAGAAATTATAAAAGTAAGCTGAGAACCAATGTTATCGTGCAAATCTTTCGATATTCTAGTGCGTTCTTCATACAATTCGTTTTGCAAGATAACTTTTGCTAGTTCGTCTTTCAATCGATTTTCTTCAATCAATTTTTGTTGTTTAAATTTTTGTTGTTGATAAATGTATCGTCCTAAAATTAAAAGAAAAACCAATACCAATCCTAACCCTATTAAAGTATAATTCCCTTGTTTTACACGCAATTGTTCTTTGGTAATCTTTATTTCTTGTTCGGCAAGTTGTTTTTCTTTCTTTTCTGTTTCAAATTGAACTTCTAATTGTGCTATGACTTTATTTGTAGTCATATTTAACATCGAATCTTTAAGGGTTTGCTGAATTTTTAAAAATTTAATGGTATTGACAAAATCGCCTATTTTTTCGTAAGATTTTGATGCAAATTCTGCAGCATACTGACCTGCTTGAAGATACTTGTTTTCAATGGCTAAATGGTAACAATCGGTAAACCAGCTTAAAGCTTCTTTGTAATTTTCTTGAGCAAAATAAAAATCACCATAAAGTGCCAAACATTCAACAATACCATAAATATCTTTTCTATTTTTTCTTATAAAATAAGATTCATCTAAGTATTCTTTAGCTTTTTTAAAGTCCTTTTTAATTAGATAAGCTCCCGAAAGATGCCCTAAAGCAAATGGAATCCCAATACTATCACTTTGATTTCGTTTTAAATCGAGTGCCAAATTGTAGTAATAGATGGCACTATCCGTGTTTCCAGAAACTTCTTGAATAATTCCGTAATTGTCATATACTGGATTTAAGTTAACGAAATCATTTTTTTCTTTTAATAATTTTATCCCTTTTTGCATATAAAATTTAGCTTTTTTGATGTCTCTACGGTACATCGAAAAACCCAAATCGCCATAAGTTCTTCCAGCCTTTAATTTATTTTCAATACTTTCATAAATTTTAATAGCTTGTAAGTTGTAGGTTAGCCGTTTGTCATATTTGCCTAAAAAAGCATAAATAAGTGCTAATTGATTGCTAATATCAGCTTCAAATTCTGGATGATTTATTTTTTTTGCTTCACTTAAAGTCGTTAAAAACAACTTTTCGGCTTTGGTGGTATTAGCAATTATTTTATCGTAAGGTATGGCTAAAATTGTTTTTATTTGTTTTTCATCAGATAAATTAACTATGGATTGTTCTACACTATCAATATAGTTAGTTTGAGAAAATAGTTGACAAGAAAAGATAATAAAAAAAAGAAAGCTAATTTTCCTCATTTAAAAACTAAAAAGCCGATTTAAACTGTTCTAAAAAATATTTTTTTGTTTTGATTTAGAAAAAACAGTAGAACCCTTAACTGACTCTAATAAATCGCTATAAAACTACAAAATATAATTTATATTGTATTAATAATTTAGTTTTATTACCTATCTATCAGTTATTTATTTAATAAATAATTAAGCTATATTACTTGTTCGTTGCAGAATAAGTTGTAACTTAAGGCGTCGGTCGTATCACCCGTTTTTTGAAAGTTGAGATTCATTTCTGTCAAATAAATTGTCATGTAGCATACTGTTAATAACCCAACTGCCAAAAATGTCCTAAATATATTATTCATATTTAAAAATAATCAAACCGATTAGAACGGTAGTCTGGGTTATCTATAACCCCAGGTTCGTTTTACTGATTGAGCAGATTGTTTTTTGAATCAAATGTGTGAAGCTTTCATTAGAACCGCAATTTATACTTACCGAACTGTAAATTTAAACAGATGAATTGTAAATACTTCGTTATTTATCCAAATTATTGTAATTTAGAGCGAACTTTTAAAATCATTATTTTATCTAACCTTATCATATTGTTATGAAAAATTTCTTCAGTTTACTTTTAATTTTAATTTTAGGCGGTGCAGCCTATTCTCAAGACTATTATTACGGTTCTCAAGGACCTTTTGATGCAAACATTCCTAGTCCCGAAGCCTTTTTGGGATATCCAATTGGCGCTTATAATACGCGTCACGACAAAGTGGTAGCTTATTTTAAAACGCTTGCTTCCTTATCCGATAAGGCCACACTAACCGTTTATGGAGAAACACACGAACACCGCGAATTGGTGATTTTAAATATTTCGAATGCCGGTAATATTAAAAATTTAGAAGCCATCCGTCAAGAGCATTTAAAATTAATTGATGTCAATAAGCCTCTTGGCGCAGTTGCAAACTTACCCATTTTTATAAACTTAGCTTATAATGTGCATGGCAATGAGGCTTCGAGTACCGAAGCGGCGATGCTAACTGCCTATACGCTAGTTGCTTCGCAAAATAGTGCGGTAACAACTTATTTAGATAACGCAGTTATTTTTATAGACCCAACTATCAATCCTGATGGAAGAGATCGATTTGCCACCTGGTCTAACACCCGACGCAGTTTAAAACCCAATGCCGATAAATATGATATGGAACACAATGAAGATTGGCCTGGAGGCAGAACCAACCATTATTGGTTTGATTTAAATCGCGATTGGTTGCTTGCCGTAAACCCCGAAAGTCAAGGAAAACTAAAATGGTATCATCAATGGTATCCAAATGTGGTAACCGATTTTCATGAAATGGGAACCAACAGTTCTTATTTTTTTGAACCTATGAAAGCCATCGCTTCTAAAAACCCCATTATGCCCATTGAGAATTACACCACTCTAAATGAGCTATTTGCCAAACAATTTTCGGAAGATTTAAATAAAATTGGCTCTTTTTATTTTACTAAAGAAGCTTTTGACGGCACTTATCCGGGTTATGGTTCATCTTATCCCGATTTACAAGGTGCTTTAGCGCTCCTTTTTGAACAAGCCAGCTCAAGAGGTAATATACAGGAAACGGATATGGGCAAAATTGAATTCAAATTTACCATCCGAAATCACTATGTTTCTAGTTTTGCAACTATAAAAGCCGCACTTGCCAACAAAGATTACCTTATGAATTACGAACACCGCTTTTTTACTTCGGCTTTAGCAAATGCCGATAAAGACCCTGTAAAAGCTTATATTTTTGGCGATAATTACGATAAAAATCGCACAAAATATTTCATTGATTTACTCTTACAACACAAAATTAAAGTGTATAAGCTCAGTGAATCAACCAAAATAAATAACAAATCTTTTAATATTGGTGCCAGTTATATTGTACCAACCAAACAGCCACAATACCGCATGGTGCAAACAATGTTTGAAACATATAATTCTTATAGAGACAGTGTTTACTATGATGCCTCGGCATGGTCTATGGCAAATTTTTACAATATGACTTATGAAAAAATTATTGCCAAATTTAAAATGGGCGACTTAGTAACTTTGGATAATAATGTGACTACTGCCGAACCATTTAACAAATCGGATTATGCTTATTTAATTTCTTGGAATGATTACAATGCACCCGCCCTTCTCTATTTTTTACAAAAAAATAAGGTGAAACTTAAAGCAGCCTTTAAGCCTTTTAGCATCAATACAAATAATAAAGTAACTCATTTTGACAGAGGTACTTTACTCATTCCTATGAGTTTACAAAACCTAAAATCGGATGAGGTGTATAAATTGCTTCAAACCGCCTCAAAAAACTTTAATGTGCCCATATTTGATGTAAATACAGGCTACAGTGCCGAAGGAATTGACTTGGGAAGTGGCAATTTTAGAACCTTAAAAATGCCAAAAGCCTTGATGTTTGTTGGCGATGGCGTTTCTTCTAGTGAAGCTGGCGAAGTTTGGCATTTGTTTGACACAAAAATAGCTATGCCACTTACCAAAGCACCATTAACAATTTTTAACCGCATTGATTTAAACCGTTACAACACCTTAATTATGGTATCTGGTAGTTATAACCAATTAGATAAAATTCAGCAGGACAAATTAAAATCTTGGGTAAGTGCCGGCAATACTTTAATCACCATAAAACAAGCTAGTGCTTGGGTCATTGACAAAAAACTGGTTGAGGAATCACTCATTAAAAAGGATACTACCAAAAAAGATTTTGTGCGATTAGATTATGGTGATGCCCAAGAAAATATTGGAAAAGAGGAAGTTGGTGGTGCTATTTTTGAAGTCAATTTGGACCTTACCCATCCCCTAGCTTTTGGATATCACCAAAAAACAATTCCTGTTTATAGGAATGGAAATGTGTGGTTAAGTCCGAGCAAGAATGCCTATGCAACGGTTGCTAAATATACCAATAACCCACTGATTGATGGATTTATAACTAAAAATAATCTTGATAACTTTTTAAAAAAATCAGCTTCTTTAATGGTAAGTGCTGTTGGCAGCGGTCGTGTGGTTATGTTTGCCGATAATCCTAATTTTAGAGGTGCTTGGTTTGGAACTAATAAATTATTTTTTAATGCTTTATTTTTTGGATCAGAAATTAGTGTTCCAAAAGAAACTAATTAATGGTTGTAACAAAAAAGGCCTTTTGGCTACCAATAAGCAACGAACTAAACCGTGGTTAAAGACTTAGAGCAAAGATTTACCGAAGATTTAGAGAAAAATCAGAACATTATTCACAAGGTTTGTAGAGCTTACACTACTAGTGATGATGCTCATAAAGATTTATTTCAAGAAATCACCATCCAATTATGGCGGGCCTATCCTAATTTTAGAGGCGATGCTAAATTTAGTACATGGACCTATCGGGTGGCATTAAATACGGCCATTTCGTTATATCGAAAATCGAAGCGGCTTATAGCAACTTCCGAAATTAATGACCATTTAAATGAACTGGAATTTAAAGAATATGACACTACTAAAGAGGAGCAAATTGATTCGTTATATCACGCCATAAGACAGTTATCTGATATTGAAAAAGCCTTGTGCCTTTTGTATTTAGATGATAAATCTTATAAAGAAATTGCCGAAACACTCGGTATAACCGAAGTTAATGCACGTGTAAAAATGAATCGCACAAAACTAAAATTAAAGGAATTATTAAACGTATAGTTTATGACACAAATTGATAAATTTAAGGATATTTGGAAAAATCAAGAGGCTGATACTATTAAATATAGCAGTGATGATATTCAAAAAATGATTCATAAAAAATCGTCATCTATTGTAAAATGGCTATTTTATATCAGCCTAATGGAATTTTGCTTTTGGATTTTAATTTCATTTGCTTTAGATGCCGACTGGAATCACATTAAAAGCCTTGGATTGTATAATTTCATATCCGTTTTAAATGTTATTAACTATATCATTATCATTACATTTATATACTTTTTTTACAAAAATTACAAAAATATCTCAGCGTCAAGCACCACCCAAAAGTTGATGGAAGATATTTTAAAAACGCGTAAAACGGTCTATTTTTATGTATTATATAATGTTACCATGCTTGTATTTGGGTTTGCCGTAATATTGTATTATATATTTACAAGTGAAGACTTTATAAACAAATTAGAAACCACGCGTCCAGATTCAGACTTGAGTATGAGTTTAACCATTGCGGTGATTATTTCTGTCGTAATAATTTTAGTAGTAGTGGGTATTTTATTGTTATTTTACCGATTAATTTATGGTATTTTATTAAAACGCTTAATAGCAAACTACAATGAACTTTTAAAGAATTAAATCAAGTGCGCCTTTACCTACCCTAACAATGGTAAAAGGTTCGGTAGTCAAATCTATTACAGTAGATGGAATGTTAGCGCCATAGCCCCCATCAATAACCATATCAACGCGATTTTGCCATTTTTCAAAAATCAATTCCGGATCGGTGGTGTATTCAATAACCGCATCTTCATCATAGATAGAGGTTGAAACAATGGGATTGCCAAGCATTTCTACAATTTTTCGAATAATGTTATTGTCGGGCACTCTAATTCCGACGGTTTTTTTATTTTTAAAAAGCTTAGGCAAGGCATTATTGCCAAATAAAATAAAGGTATAAGGACCAGGTAATGCCTTGTTTAAGAGCTTATAAGTCGCCGTGTCTATTTGTTTTACAAAATCGGATAAATGGCTCAAATCATTGCAAATAAACGAAAAATTAGCCTTTTCAAGTTTAACACCTTTAATGCGCGCCACTTTTTCGAGTGCCTTTTTATTGGTAATATCGCAACCCAAACCATAAACAGTATCCGTTGGATAGATAATCAGACCCCCATTTTTCAAAACCTCCACCACTTTTTCCAGTTCATTTTGATTTGGATTTTGAGGGTATATTTTTAATAATTTAGACACGTCTGCTTTTTAGAATTCAAAATTTGTTAGCTGTTATCTGTTTATGATCTTATTGCTTTTGTGATTCATAATTCATAATTCGTTATTTATTATCAATCATTCTAAAACCTTCGCCGTGTATATTGATAATTTCAACTTTTGGGTCGTCTTTTAAATATTTGCGCAATTTGGCAATATAAACATCCATACTTCTAGAAGTGAAATAATTATCATCCCGCCAAATTTTAGTTAAGGCCAATTCTCTAGGCATTAAATCATTCATGTGCATCGCCAAAAGTTTTAGCAATTTATTTTCTTTTGGTGATAGTTTATAAATTGTATTACCTATCACCAATTGTCTCAACTTAGAATTCAGATTAAAAGCGCCAATTTTAAAGTCAAATTTTTCTTCTTCGGTACTTTTATCCGAATCTTTGCGTTGCAAAATTGCTCTTACTTTATAAAGCAATACCTCCGAATCAAAAGGTTTATTTAAAAAATCATCTGCGCCCACTTGATAACCCCTTAGAACATCTTCTTTAAGTGTTTTGGCGGTTAAAAAGAAAATAGGAATTTCTTTATTAGAGTTTCTTATATCTTTTGCGAGTGAAAAGCCGTCTTTGCGAGGCATCATCACATCGAGTATGCATAAGTCAAATAGGTCATTTTTAAACATGATTAAGCCTTCTAAACCATCTTTGGCTAAGCTCACATCATAGTCATTTAAGGTTAGATAATCTTTTAAAACGGTTCCAAAATTTTGATCGTCTTCTACTAAAAGTATTCTTTTTTGTTCCATAATATTTTAATTTAAATCAATAATAATTTAACGGTAAAGGTGCTTCCTTTACCTTTTTCACTTTCAACGGTTACAGTGCCACCGTGGTATTCTACTATTTTTTTAACATAAGCCAAGCCGAGACCGTGGCCTTTTACATTGTGTATATTTCCGGTTTGTTCTCTATAAAATTTATTAAAAACCTGTTTTTGTACATTCTTATTCATTCCAATACCTTGGTCAACAAATTTTATAAAAATTTCAGCGCCTTTTGATTCGGTAAAAACATCAATTTTAGGAGCCTCTTCCGAATATTTTATAGCATTGTCTAAAATATTGATAAATACGTTTTTAAGATGAAAAGGGCTTCCTTGAATTTCGTCAAGAGTAGCATTAAAATGTGTCTTTATATAGCCTTGTCTATTGGTAATAATTAACGAAACATGGCTAATGGCTTCTTCCAATAAATCGCTAATATCAACTATATCCTTAGTCATATCAAGCTGATTTTTTTCAAGTTGTGAAATTCTCAATACATTTTCAACCTGCGTTAACATGCGCTTATTTTCTTCGCGAATCATCTTTACATAGTTCAAAATTTTATCCTTATCGGAAATTATTCTAGGATTTTTAATGGCATCTAAAGCCAAATTTATGGTAGCGATAGGTGTTTTAAATTCATGCGTCATATTGTTGATAAACTCCGTTTTTATTTGAGAAATTTGTTTTTGCTTTATCAACTGGTATAGAGCACTAATATAGGCAAAGGCAATAACCAAGATAAAAAAGGCTCCAAATACTAATACCTTTGAAATCGCCGCTAAAAGATAAGATTCCTTTTTAGGAAAACTCACGTATAAATAATAATTAGTAACGCCATTATCTTCAATAAACAAAGGAACTTTATAGGTAATGCTGTCATTCAACTTAAATGAATTGGATTTTATTTTTGTTGGAAAAATATCATCATACACGCCAAATTCATAATTAGTGTTAATGCCTCTTTGACTTAATTCAAAGTCTAAGTTAAATTTTAATTCATTTTTAGAAAGGCGTTGGTAAATGGGTTTTCGGGGTGCAATACCTTTAAAAAAATCTTCCAATTGAATATTAGCCAAGTTGATCATTTTGCCAACCGAAACAAACTTTTGCTCTGGTGTTATTTGGCTCATCTCACCCGAACTATTGCTTATTTTAGAGAGCTCTTTTGTGGTTTCGCTGAAATATGAATTAAAACTTAATGAGTCGGTTGCGAGTTTTAAATTGGTTAATGGTGATTTAAAATTATTTTCGAGTATGCTTTGTTTATAGGTAAAAATCTCATTCGTACTCGTGTCAATTTTACTGTAAAACAAGTTTTTTATAATCCCCTTTTTTGCCATTCGAGCCGAATCTAATAAAGGCGCAAACATTTTATAATAATCATTTATTTCCCTTTTTTGAATGTTTTCTGAAACCTTGGCTAAGGCATATTTTACATCATTTGAAAACTGGTTTTCTCTAATTTCGATGGTACTATTTATCCAATAAACTTGTACTGCAATAATTCCAATCAAGGAAATACTCATCAAAATTATTAGCGAAATAAATATTTTTTTACCCACGTATCAAAAGTAGTTTTAAAATTGTTAATTTTTTAGACTTTTTTAAACCAAATACAGAAAGAGTTTAGCTTTTAACAATAATTTAAGACCTCTATAAAGATTTATTCAAAGCTATTTTGCAAAAAGCTTGAGCAGACTTTGGTGGATTTTTAAGACCTCTTTATTCAAATTTTCATCGCTATTATTATACACAACCAAATCTGATTTTTTAATTCTTTCATTGTCATCAATTTGATTTTCAATGCGACTAAGGGCTTGTTGGCGCGTTGAACCATCTCTTTTAATAATGCGATTAATTCTCGTTTCTAAATCGGCTGTTACGCAAATAATAAAATCAAAATCTGCCGCGGTATTGGTTTCAAAAAGTATGGCATTTTCATAAATAATATAATCTGATTTTTGCATTAATAGCCAATTCTTAAAGTGTGCTTTAACTGCAGGATGAACAATTTTATTTAGTTTGGTCAACTTTGTTTTATCATTAAATACCAAATTGGCTAAATATGGTCGGTTTAGCTCGCCATTTTTGTAACTCATTTTTCCAAAAACATCAATTATTTTTGCTTTAAGCAAAGTAGCATTTTGCATAAGTGCTTTAGCTTGGTCATCTGCAAAAAAAACGGGTATGCCTAAGTTTTGAAATAATTTTGCAAAGTGCGTTTTGCCACTTCCAATACCGCCTGTTATTGCAACTAAATTCATTTTTTTAGGAGGTATTCAATTTTACCAGGTAGCACTTGTACCATCGTAACAAAATCTGGTTGCGTTACGACTTGCGGAATTAGATAATTTAGGTGCTCTTTTTCAGATAAGGCAAAGTCACACTGCACTATAAACATTGAAGCAGTTACCTTTTTAAAATTAGCTAGGCTCACCTGATATTTGATGGTAACTTCTTGAGGTATGGTAGAAATTTGATAATTATTAGGCAAATTTATCACACTAAAACTGGTTGTCAAATCGGTTTCTGTAAATTTTTCTACTTCAATTTTTATATGTACTTGAGTGTTTTCGTATTTAAATTTATCGTCTTGTATTATTTTTAAAGCAAGCTCCTGGTTGATATTTTCGGATAAATTTTCAAGGTTTAAAGACTCTGTTTCAACCGTTTTAATAGTATCCAACCAAGCTTTTGGTCCTTGAATTTCAACGGAATCGGGGGTGATTTTAATAGGCTTTGCAAAATTATAGCCCGTTTTAAAAGTTATGTCAAGTTTGGGAGTTATTTTTACTTTTTTTGTTGCTGTAATGGTTAAATCTAAAAAAATAGTATCATTAACTACACTTATAAGTTCAACATCTGCAGTAAGTTGTGCTTGTAATTCGCGCAAATAATTGTTTGGCAAATAGTAATACTTTCCACCTTTTAAATGCCGAATATGATCTAGATTTATTCTAAGTGGTTCACGGTTTAGTTGGTAGGATAAAAATTTGAAGCCTTTTGCTTTAAGCTCTAGTTTTAAATATTTTAAAGGCGCGTTTTGAATAACTTTAGAATGTGGTAAATTGTAGTATGTTAAATCAAATCTTGCAACACTCGTTGATACTTTTGACAAATTGATGAGCAACCAAAACAAAAAACTCATTAATAAAAACACCAAAAACATCCTAATGTTTTTATTGTTTAAGAAGTGATCTTTTTTTTGACTTACCTTTGGCTGTAGCATCTTGAAATATAAAACATAAAGATATAAAAAAAGTGAGCAATAGCTCACTTTTACAAACTTTTAAACGCAAATTATTTTTCTTCTTCTTTTGCGTTTGTGTATTTTTTACTCAATTCCATTGAAATAGCCGAACGTTCTATTTTAACTTTTCCTGCACCTATTTCTAATGTCAGTGTGTTGTCTTTGTCATTTATATCGAGAATTTTACCGTGAATACCACTGGTAGTGATGACTTTAGCGCCTTTAGTGATTTCGGATTGAAATATTCTCTCTTGTTTTTGTCGACGGATTTGTGGTCTAATCATAAAGAAATATATGACTAAAAACATTAAGGGAATAATGATAAAATTACCAATTCCGCCAGCTTGTAAAATTATTGGGTTGAACATATTTTGTTGTTTTAAGTTAGGTTATTTTTTTTTTGGTGTTACTTGAGCCGTAATGTTTAATATTTCTTTGGCAGATTTAGTATTGGTATCTAAAGTTACCGTTTTTGACTGTTTATTTTGTTTGCCTAAAGAATTAAATTTTACTTTTATAATGCCCGTTTCACCTGGTTTAACAGGTTGTTTTGGCCATTCAGGAATGGTGCAACCACAGGTAGCATAGGCATTTGTAATCAACAAATCGGTTTTGCCCGTATTGGTAAAACTAAATACAGTTTCAACAACATCGCCTTCATTAATAACTCCAAAATCGTGATCTCTTACATCAAAAGTCATTACGGGCACTTCGGTATCAATTTTTAAATCGCGCTCTTTGGCCTTTACCAAATTTTCATCATTAATTTTAGAAACCGCGTTATTGTTACATGACACTAGAATTAATGCGCCAAATAGTGTTATAAATATTACTTTTTTCATTTTTTTAGTCATTTTTAGTTTTACAAAAATATAAATTTTATAGCAAGCCTCTGCCTATTTTTGCAATTTTGTTTTGGGTTGCAAAATCTTTTAAAAGTTTATCTAAAACACCGTTTATAAATACGCTGCTTTTATCGGTAGAATAATCTTTGGCAATCTCTAAATATTCATTAATGCTTACTTTTGTAGGAATGGATGGAAAATACATAAATTCAGTCAGTGCCATTTTAATGATGATTAAATCTAAATCTGCTATCCTATCACTATCCCAATTTGGCGTTTTTAAATCTATATCTTTGTCAAAATTTTGATGATTTAACACCACTTTTCTAAATAAATCAAGCACAAATGCTTCATCATCAGCATCCTTAAATAAATTATCAACTTTAAAAATTTTAGATTTACCCAGCTCTGTAACTGTTTTTAACAATAGTGTATTTACCACCGGAATGTCATCAACCCAACCAATGTGAAAGTCCTCTAAAAAGCTGTATAACTTATCATTGGTTGCAATAATTTTGGAATAAATAGCCTCAATAAATTCAGCATCTTCCTTTAAAGAATCCGCCTTTGAATGCATATAATCAATATATAAATCGCTTTCTTCAATAGCCTTGCGCAACAAATGAACGTATTCTTCATTTTCTTTCCACAACTTTAATTTGTGGTCGCTAATAAATTGAAGATAGGATTGATTGTTTTCAATCTCAATAAAAATTCTATTTTTTATAAACTTATCGCTCGGATTGAGCTCTGTTGATGTAGCTAAATGCTTCTTTTTTGAAACTTTGATAATTCTGGTAGCGTCATTTTTAATCTCTACCAGTAAATTCAACATTAAAATATATAATTCTTGTAGCTTGTTGATATTGTTTGTTAAAAATTTTTCTTCCGATTTTAAATCTTGATTACCAGATTGTAACAATGCATAAACCGATTGCATGACTTTGATTCTAATATGTCTCCTGTTGATCATACGTTTAAAAGAACGTTAAAGTTAAGCGATTTTATAATTTTTTTCGCCCTGCAAAAATAGACAATAATTTGATTTTGATTTTTAAAAATCAATTAAAAACTTATTTTTATATTCAATTAAATGAAACTCAAAAATTGACAGTACTTTTGCAACGAAGTTAACAACATTAAAATCATTCTTTACCTATTTTGAAAGCCCTAAAATACCTTAATAAATACCTCTTTAAATACCGTTACCGACTAGTATTTGGAATACTTTGCAGCGTTATTGCGCAAATATTTTCATTAGTGATGCCTCGCTTAATTGGGCAATCATTAAAAGTAGTAGAACAATATCAAAAAGGTGTTGTTTCTAACCTTGCGGATGTTAAACACCAGCTATTTATCAATATTTTATTTATTATAGGAGCCGTAATTGTTTCAGGTATCTTCACTTTTGGCATGCGCCAAATGATTATTGTTGTGTCGCGCTATATTGAATTTGATTTAAAAAACGAAATCTACCAACAATATCAACGTTTGTCTTTAAATTTCTATAAAAAAAACAAGACGGGTGATTTAATGAATCGCATTAGCGAAGATGTTTCTCAAGTTCGCATGTATTTTGGACCGGCAATTATGTATTCAATTAACATGCTAACCTTATTTATTATTGTGGTTGCCAATATGATACGGATAAATACCGAACTCACTTTATATACGCTCATTCCTTTGCCAATTTTATCTCTTTCAATCTATATTTTAAGCAGTGTCATTAACAAACGAAGCACCATTGTGCAACAATATCTTTCAAAATTAACCGCTTATGCTCAAGAAACTTTTTCAGGCATCAACGTAATAAAGGCTTACGGAATTGAATCAAAAAATTATGAAGAATTTGATGACTTAGCCGAAATTAGCAAGAAAAAAAATATCAGCCTCTACAAAGCGCAAGCGCTCTTTTTTCCATTGATGATTTTACTCATCGGCATCAGCAATATTTTTGTAGTCTATTTTGGTGGTATGCAATATCTTAAAGGAACCATTTCACTGAGTGTTATCGCCGAATTTATAATTTATGTCAATATGCTTACTTGGCCCGTTGCCGTTGTGGGTTGGGTGTCATCAATGGTTCAACAGGCTGAAGCTTCTCAAAAACGTATCAATGAATTTTTGGAAGTTGCTCCTGAAATCATAAATTATCAGTTAAATCCATCCAAAATTAATGGTGAAATTGAATTCAAAAATGTAACTTTTACCTATGATGATACCGAAATTACCGCACTAAAAAATGTCAGTTTTAAAGTTAAAGCCGGAAAAACATTGGCAATTTTAGGCAAAACAGGTTCTGGTAAATCTACCATAACTAACCTCATTTCGCGTTTATACGATATTGACAGTGGCGAAATTTTAATAGATGGGGTTCCTATAAAAGAGGTTAACCTAAAAAATCTGCGCGAAAATATCGGTTTTGTACCTCAAGATTCTTTTTTATTTTCTGATACCATTGCTAACAATATCCGTTTTGGAAATGAAGATGCATCTATTGAAATGATTATAAATGCTGCAAAACAAGCCTATATTCACCACAATATTGAGGAATTTAAAGACGGCTATCAAACCTTAATAGGCGAACGTGGTGTAACACTTTCGGGCGGACAAAAACAGCGCGTTTCTATTGCCAGAGCCTTAATTAAAGATCCCCAAATTCTAATTTTTGACGACTGTTTAAGCGCCGTAGATACCGAAACTGAAGAGAAAATCTTGTCAAATCTCAATAAACTTATCCAACATAAAACAGCCATTATTGTGAGCCACCGCGCCTCATCAGTAAAAAATGCCGATACCATTATTGTTTTAGATGAAGGCAAAATCATTCAGCAAGGCACGCACTTAGAATTGCTAAATATAAATGGTTATTATCAAGATTTATACGCGCAACAATTAGCGGAACAAAATTAATCTAACAATTCTTTTAAGGCTAATAGGGCAAAATCAACTTCCGCTAAGGTGTTGAACTTACTAAACGAAAATCTGACGGAACTTTTTTGTGCTTCAGCAGCAGATAAAATGGCTTGCAAAACGTGGGATCCCTTGTCACTACCACTCTGACAAGCACTTCCGCCCGAAACAGCGATTCCTTTTAAATCGAGTTTAAACAACATCATCGGGATGTTTTTTGGAAATCTAACATTTAAAGTTACATAAGAACTCTGCTTTAAATCATTCGATAACCCGTTGAATGTAATGTTTTTATCTAGCTTTTTTAATTGATTTATAAAATGTGATTTTAAATTTTCAACGTATTTTTTATCTTTATCTAAATTTTCAAGAGCTAAATCTAATGCCAATGCCATTCCGGCAATACTATGAACATTTTCGGTACCGGCGCGTGTGCCATGTTCTTGTGCACCTCCTATTATTAAAGGCTTAATACCAAATTTTTTTCTAATAAAGGCAAAACCAACCCCTTTTGGTCCGTGGAATTTATGGGCGCTCGCCACCAAAAAATCAATGGGAATCTCTTCTAAATCTATTGCATAATGACCAATTGCTTGAACGGTATCCGAATGGAAATAAGCGCCATAAGTTTGGCACAAATTGGCTACCATTTTAAGAGGCAACAAATTTGAAATTTCATTATTGATATACATTAAACTCACCAAAGTTTTAACAGACATGTCTTTTAAAAGCTGTTCTAAATCTTCTAAATCAACTGCGCCTTGTGGTGTTAATTTTACAAAATGAACTTCAATATTTTTTTTTATTTTAAGTGCTGCAACCATATTCAACACGGCGTGATGCTCTATGGCAGAAGTGATTATACGCTTCACCCCTAGATTATTAACGGCGTTTTGCAAAATTAAATTGTCGGCTTCGGTACCTCCAGCCGTAAAAATAAGTTCGTTTGCCGAAGCTTTTAAATGTTTGGCAATGGATTTTCGCGCTTGCTCAACCAAGGTTTTAGCATGCCGTCCAAACTGATGACTGGAAGAAGGATTTCCATAAGTTGAAGCCATCAATTGTGAAACTTCCTTAATTACTTCTGGATGTAAAGGTGTTGTCGCGGCATTATCAAAATAGATTTTCATCTGGCAAAATTACAAAAATGAAAATCATAAAAAACAAATAACATAAACGTTCACTATCTTGAATATAAATCGGCCGGATACTAAGCCAATTTTTACTATTTTTGATAACAAAAAATTAATAAAAACCAGTCAACCCTAATCAGGGAAGTTCACAAATCAAAAATAGTACCTTTACCAAAATTTAAAAATGCAAATGACACAAGATAATATTATTGCTTTGGCAACGCCTCAAGGAATTGGCGCTATTGGTGTTATTCGCCTTTCGGGCACTGATGTTATAAAAATTTGCAGTCAGTTTTTTTATGCAAAAGGCAAATTAAAAGATTTGACTAAGGCCAAAGGTTACACCTTGCATTTTGGACTTATAAAAACTGAAAATCAGCTGATTGACGAAGTATTGGTAAGCGTTTTTAAAGCACCTCACTCCTATACCGGCGAAAATAGCATCGAAATTTCTTGCCATGGCTCGCACTATATCCAACAAAAACTAATCAATTTATTTCTTAAAAATGGCGTACGTTTAGCAACTGCAGGCGAATTTACCTTACGTGCCTTTTTAAATGGCAAACTCGATTTATCACAAGCCGAAGCAGTAGCCGATTTAATTGCTTCAAATTCAAAGGCTTCTCATCAAATAGCCATGCAACAAATGCGCGGTGGCTTTTCGTCCGATTTAAAACAACTCCGCCAAGAATTGCTTAATTTTGCTTCACTCATTGAATTAGAACTCGATTTTGCCGAAGAGGATGTCAATTTTGCTAATCGCGATGATTTTAAGGCGCTCCTACTAAAAATAGAAAAACTTCTCAACGATTTAATCAATTCATTTGCCCTAGGAAATGTATTAAAAAATGGCGTTCCAATCGCCATTGTTGGTGAACCAAATGTTGGCAAATCGACCTTGTTAAACGCCTTGCTCAATGACGATAAAGCTATTGTTTCTGAAATTGCCGGCACTACTCGCGATGCCATTGAAGATGAACTCATTATTAATGGTGTTTGTTACCGTTTTATTGATACAGCCGGCATTCGCGAAACAAAAGATGTGATTGAAAATAAAGGTATAAAAAAGACCTACGAAAATATTGACAAAGCACAATTGGTTTTATACTTGGTTGATGCAACTCATCTTAAAGATACAGAATTAAATATCAATAAGATTCAAGAAAAATATCCTGACAAAAAAATTATTACGGTTATCAATAAATTGGATTTAATTAATGATTTTGATTCCACAAAACTTAAAACTCAAAATCCAAAACTATTCATCTCCGCTAAGTATAAAACCGGAATTGACAAACTGATAAGCACTTTAACCGACTTGTCAACAACGAGCAATCTCTCACCAAACCAGACTATTGTGAGCAATGCCCGCCATTATGACGCGCTAAATCAAGCCTTAAATTCACTAAATGAAGTTTCAATAGGTTTAGAAAATAAAATCAGCAGCGATTTAATGGCGATTGACATTCGGCAGGCGCTTTACTTTTTAGGCGAAATCACTGGCGAAGTAACCAATGAGGATTTGTTGGGTAATATTTTTGCAAATTTTTGTATCGGTAAATAAATCAAGCAAACAATGGCTACCATTATCAAATATAAACCTTATTTTCAATACTTTATTTCTTTCATTGTTTCATTTTTCACCTCACCTTAATTTTATTATTAAAATTTGAAATTAAATTTTTTTCTTACGAATTTCAAAATCATTTTTTAATTATCCAATAGCTAAAGTACCAGCTATTTTATAGTCTCTGGCTTCACTTTAAAGCCTAAATAAACCACCTCGCTACGGTGGCTTTTCTTATTTAAGTTTGTAAAATGATTTTATCTCTAACATTAAATCAATATCAGTCATACCACCTTCTATGAATTTTTCTTTATTATTATAGATTAAAGTATAACCGCATTTTTCATTATCCATCTTAATTTCTATATTATTTTCTTTTAGATCATTAGTATTCAATTCTAAAGAGCGCAATATGTCTGCATTAGCTTCAATATTATTAGAACAACTATGAACTATTATTCTTTTTGTTTCAGTACAAGAAGTAGTGATTAAAACAAAAACAGATAACATAACTAATATTTTCATTTTATTTAACCTTAAAAACAAGTACTCTGATTAACAAAAATTAAAACTAAAAGTAGGTATTAACCGCAAATTCAAACTAGTCAATAAATATCCCTTCCAAAGTTTAAAACTTTAGAAGGGATTAAAATCTTACTTGATTTCGAGTGGGGTTGTTTGGGTTTCTAATCCAATCACATAGCTTCCTTTTGTCAAATAATAACTGCCATTTTTAGCTTTTTTAAGTTCGCTGTGTGCTTTTAAATAGGCTTTTCCTATATTTTCGTCAATCGTAAAATGGTAGGAAGTTTGGTTAAAGCCGCTATCGGCTTTTACTAAAATTTGATTTAGCAATTCACCTACTTTAGTTTTTATAACAAGCGTATAATTTCCGGCTTTGGCTACATAAAAGGGAATATTTAAACTGGGCTCAAAAGCATCTGACCAAGCGCTATAACTGTTGCCCCAGCGTCGAGATACCTTTTGTTCAGGTAATTCAAATAAGGCAATTGCTTTGTCTTTTACACTAAAATAGCGTTCTAAAGTCGCTAAAGGCGCAGTGTAAATTGAACGGCCGTGGGTGCCTATTACCAAAGTTTTTGTTTGTTCTTGTACCACTAAATCATGAACGGCAACTTTTGGTAAATTGCCTTCAAATGCTTGCCAATGCGCACCCTGATTAAAACTTACAAAAACACCTTGATCATTGCCAAGATATAAAATTTGCTCATTGCTAGGATCTTCTTTAATAACGTTTACAGAGCTTAACGGTAAATTTGAAGCAATATTTTTCCAAGTTTTTCCGTAATCATCAGAACTAAATACATAAGCTTTAAAATCGTCGTTGCGATAAGCATTTAAAGTTACATAAACCCGTTCTTTTTTAAATTGCGAGGCAATTACGCGCGATACCCACAAATTCTGTGGCAACGCATCCGAAATCTTTGTCCAGTTTCCACCACCATCTTGAGTCAAATAAACCAAACCATCATCACTTCCTGTATAAATTAATCCAAATTGAAAAGGTGATTCAGAAATGGTGGTAAGTGTGCCATAAGCAACATTCCCTTTTTTAAATCCCTGCGTTAAATCGCCCGATATGGCAACAAAATCATCACCATTTTTTAATGAACGGTGTAGTTTATTGCTTCCTAAATACAAAATATCTTGATTATGCGTAGATAATTTAATTGGGGTTTGCCAATTAAAACGCAAAGGGGTTTCTCCTAATTTGTGCTTAGGCTGAATGTAAGTGTTTTTACCGGTTTTAGTATTTATACGGTAATAATTTCCAAATTGATAGCCCGTATAAACCAGTTCTGCATTATGGCGCGTATCCACTTCAACCTGCATGCCATCGCCACCCATAATACTTTTATAAGGATATTGTCCTTCACCATGCCATCCAACAGAGGCTTTATAAGTGCTCGGTCCTTTCCAAACGCCGTTATCTTGCAAACCGCCATAAACATTAAAAGGCGTCTCATTGTCAACATTGATAGAATAAAACTGTCCAACAGCCGCATCATTATTCTTAATCCAATGTGCACCATTGTCATAAGTGATGTTTACGCCACCATCGCCTCCGGTAATTAAATGCCCCTTTTTATTTGGATTAATCCACAACGCATGAAAATCGCCGTGAACATTATCGGCATCAATTGATTTAAAAGTTTTTCCGCCATCTTGTGAGCTTAAAATAGGCACGCCATAAACATAAATCTGATTCTTATCGGATGGGTTTACGTGAATTTTGCCAAAATAATAACCGTAGGAATAATACAAATCGTCAATAAAATCTTTGTGCGTTTTTTTCCAAGTCATACCGCCATTTGTACTCATATAAACCTCAGCACCAATTACTGGCGTATCAAATAAAGCAGCGTTGGCATCTTCTAAATATTTTGCCAAATCTTCGGGTACCACCTTGCCATTTTTCACAAGTTCCTTGACGGAAACTGCTGTGTATTCATTTGGAAAATCGTTTTGTTTTAAAAAGTCTCCTAATTTTTTATCATCTAATTTTAAAAAATCGGCTACTGAAATAGACTTGAAAACTTCTTTGGTTAAACCTTCAATTTTAGTTGATTTTGCATCCTTTTCACGATGTGCCTGATTATCGTGAATGGCGTAAATGGTTTGGTCATCAAAAACTGCTAAGCCAATTCTTCCCACACATGCCCCTGTTGGAAAACCGCTTTGCACAGTGGTCATTTTTGTCCATGTGCTGCCGGCATCGGTACTTTTATAAATGCTAGAACCAACACCGCTACCTTCAAAATTCCAAGCCTTGCGGTCTTTTTGCCAAGCAGATGCATACTGAATATTAAAATTATTTGGGGCACTCGCCACTTCAATCACACCGGTATTGTCATCTATAAAAAGTGTTTTTGTCCAGGTTTTTCCTCCATCAATGGTTTTAAAAACACCGCGTTCGGAATTGGGTGTGTATAAATGACCTATAACGCCAACTACCAATTCATTTGAGTTTTTGGGATTAATCAAAATACTTCCAAAATGATGAGAATCCGTTAAGCCCATATTTTGCCACGTTTTTCCTAGGTCAGCACTTTTTAAAAGGCCTATTCCGGCATAACTAGATCGCGATGAATTGTTTTCGCCCGTGCCTACCCAAATTGTTTTTGAGTTCCAATCTACTGCAACCGAACCTATATTTTGAGTTGGACTGCTATCTAAAACGGGGGTAAAAGAAGTCCCATTATTATTAGTATACCACAAGCCTCCCGAAGCATAAGCAACATAAAATTCGGTTGGGTCATTTGGGTTAACAGCCAAATCTACCACACGTCCACTCATAATATTTGGACCAATATTGGTAAAGGGAATGTTTTTAACGATAGATTCTTGAGCAATTCCAATTGTTAATGTTAAAAATAAAATTAAAAATAAACTTAGCTTTTTCATGAGTTGGGTTAGGTATTAAATTGTTAATTTGTTTTGGTCATGGTATCTGGAACAAGGATAATAAAATTGGCTTTATTTAGATTATCGGCTTCAACTTTGTCAACCGATTTTTGCTCTGCTAAACAGATGGTTAGCATTTTTAGCTGAGGTAATTGCAATTTTAAATACCACAAAATCCCTTCAAAATTGTTTGAGTGGTAAGAGCCATTAAAATGGAAAAAAAGTTTACCACTTTCATAATTTTTGGCAATTGAATTAGCCATGGTAGCATCTTTTAGCGCTTGCGATTTTGGCAAATTTTCACCGCCGTGACCTTCCATCATCGACAGCATTTTAACATAGCCGGGCAAGTTGGCATCATACTTTATTGGCAATTTTGGAAACCATTGCTTTTCGGTTTCGGGCAAAGAGTCTAAACCCTCAAATCCTTTGTGATACACCAAGCTCGCATAGCTTCTTGGAACGTTGGTGGCGATAAATTTTAGCTTATTTTGTTTGGCAAATTCAACTAATGGACTGTAATCTGTCTTATAATTTTTCCATAATCGGGCTTTCACTTTAAGGGTATCTTCAACTATTTTACCTGATATATAATCGGTTAAGGCTTGTTGATTATCGGTTTCAAACATTTCAGCACCCAAAATTAATTGACGTTTTTGCGCCAAATCTTTTGTCAATTCAATTTCCAGCCAATGGGCGATAGAATTGTTGTGTTCTTCACCAAAAAAAACAATATCGGCCTTAGCTAATTGTTTTAACATTTTTTGATAGCTGATTTTATGCCCTTTATTATCAAATAGTTGATAGGCTTTTTTTTGTTGAGCAAGCATACTGTTTGTGATAATGATGCTCAATATTAATAAAATTCCTTTTTTCATGATTTTGTATTGATTAGCCTATAAATTAATAAGGCGGCACGTTTTGTTAAATCGTTAAAATGGTCTAGTTCCATAAATTCTTTTGTGGTATGAGAGCCACCGCCCATGGTGCCTAATCCGTCAAGGGCATCGACATATTTTGCTACAAACGAAATATCGCCAGCCCCACGTTTTGCTGGGTCAAAAGCGAGAACTGGGCCTTGTTTTAAAGCCTGGCTAAGGTCATCAAGTACTTTTAAAACGGCATAATTCCCAGGCGTTGGAGCCATAGCCGGATATTCTAAATCAAAGGTTATTTTAGCAGTCGTATGAGGCAAGTTTTTTGCTACAATTGCTTTCATTTTAGCAACGGTATTGTTGATTTGATCTTCGGTTAAGCAACGAATATCACCAGAGGCAATGGCGGTTTGCGGAACAATATTGGTCTTTCCAAAAGTGGTTCCTTTTGATTGTTCGTCATCAAAAGTTACTTGAGTGCCACCCACGGCAGTTGCCACGTTAAAAGTTAAATTTTCTTCGGGCAACTCATTATAAAAGGCATTTAAAATCCGCGCAAGCTCATAAATAGCGCCAGCACCGACATTTTTGGTAAAAACACCAGCCGAATGTGCGCGAACTCCAGTGGTTTCAAGTTTCCAACTTCCAGCACTACGGCGGGCAACGGTGGCGTAATTAAGTCCTGTAGCTCCTTCAAATCCCAATGCAATATCACTGCGTTTGGCAGCATCAACTAAATCTTTTCTCGATAAACTTGTTGGGTTTCCGGCCTTTTCTTCATCGCCACTAAAGGCAGCTATAATCTGCGTATTGTTTAAAACTCCCGCATCGCGCAAAGCTTTTAAGGCAAATAAAATGATGATATCGCCGCCTTTCATATCATCTACACCGGGTCCGTAAACTAAAGTAGAATCTCTAGTAAAATTTTGAAAAGGACTATTTTCCTCGAAAACAGTATCTAAATGGCCAATTAAAAGCAATCTTTTACCCTTTATAGTCCCCGTTTTGAGCTCACAAAATAGATGGCCGGCTCTACCCATTGACTCGGGCATATCAAACCAAGTTGGCGTAAATCCAATGGCTTTAAACTCATCTGCAAAAATAGCGCCTACCTTTTTTACACCTTTGATATTTAACGATCCACTGTTAATGTTGACTACTTTTTCTAGTAAATCAATGGCTTGTTGTTGGTTTTGTTCGACCTGTTTAATAATTTTCTTTTCCGTTTGACTAAGCTTTTGCGCTTGCAATTGAAATGCCAATAAGATTACGAATAGTAATCTCAATATTTTTAAATAGTTCATTTGATTTGGTTTGGGTTAATTAATTGTTAAAAGTAGTTAAAGAATTGCAGATTTAGGATTCGATTATCTAAAAAAAATGTTAAAATGAGCTATCTTTGTTAGCAACAAAACAACTCAAATAGCACAACATGAAATACCATCAAATTGACAGACAACTATTTATAAAAAATCGTGAAAAATTTATCGCTAAAATGCAAGCTCATAGTTTAGCTGTTTTTAACTCAAATGATATTTATCCGGTGAGTGCCGATAGCACTTTGGCTTTTGCTCAACATCGCGATATTTTCTATTTATCGGGTGTTAATCAAGAAGAAAGCATTTTAATCCTTTTTCCAGATGCACCAAAACCCGAACACCGTGAGCTGCTCTTTTTAAAAGAAACCAATGAACACATTGCTGTTTGGGAAGGTGCTAAATTAAACAAAACACAAGCTTTTGAAACCAGTGGTATTAAAACCGTTTATTGGTTGCAAGATTTTGAAAAAGTTTTTTTTGAATTGATGACGCAAACCCAAGCGGTTTATATCAATACCAATGAGCACTACCGCGCCAATGTGGTAACCGAAACGCGCGAAGCACGCTTTATTTCTTGGTGTCAACAAAAATATCCCGCCCATACCTATTTGCGCAGTCAGCCTATTTTGCAGCGCTTGCGTTCGGTTAAAGAACCTCAAGAGCTTGCGCTTATTCAAAAAGCCTGTGATATTACCAAAAAAGCTTTTAAACGTATTTTAAAATTTACCAAACCCGGTGTTACCGAATATGAAATTGAAGCCGAATTTGCACACGAATTTTTGCGCAATCGCGCCGATGGTTTTGCCTACACGCCCATTATTGCCAGTGGCTATAATGCTTGCGTGTTGCATTATATCGAGAACAATCAAGTTTGCAAAAGTGGTGAAGTCATTTTGTTAGATGTGGGTGCAGCCTATGGTTTATATTCAAGTGATATGACCCGTTGTGTGCCGGTTTCAGGTAAATTTTCGACCCGTCAAGCGGAAGTTTATAATGCCGTTTTGCGCGTTAAAAAAGCTGCCGCCAAAATGCTTATTCCAGGTACACTTTGGGCGGAATATCAAGCTAAAGTAGGCAAAATCATGGAGCAAGAACTCATCGGATTGGGCTTGTTAACTCAAGAAAGTATTAAAAATGAAGATCCTAATTGGCCAGCTTATAAAAAATATTTTATGCATGGAACCTCGCATCACATGGGTTTAGATACCCACGATTATGGTATTTTAACCGAGCCCATGCAAGCGGGAATGGTTTTTACCGTTGAACCGGGTATTTACATTCCAGAAGAAAATTTAGGTATTCGCATTGAAGATGATTATGTGATTCAAGAGCACGGTGAGCCCTTTAACCTAATGGCAAACATCCCCATTGAAATTGATGAAATTGAAGCATTGATGCATGCTTAGTGAACCTAATTCTCATTTTATTTCCTTTAAAAATGCTGCGCTACATTTTACCTGTCAAGGTAAAGGTCGCAGCGTTGTGTTGTTGCATGGTTTTTTAGAAAATGGCACTTTTTTTAATACTTTAGCAGAGGTTTTATCAACACGATATCAGGTTATTTGCATCGATTTATTAGGACACGGAAAAACCGAAAATTTGGGCTATATCCACACAATGGAACTGCAGGCCAACATAGTAAAAGCCGTTTTAAATCACCTGAAACTGCGCAAAGTAAGCTTAATTGGACACAGTATGGGAGGCTATATTTGCTTGGCATTTGCCAAATTATATCCCACAAATGTTGTGGGAATTTGCTTGTTAAATTCAACGCCTTTGCCCGACAGTGCTACCAAAAAAACCGACCGAACACGTGCCATTGAAATTGTAAAAGAAAATGCACCCTTATTTATAAAAACAGCCATACCCAATCTTTTTGCAAGCGAAAATCACATCCGTTTTAAATCAGCCATTCAAAACATTTTAGCGCAAGCTTTAAAAACCTCAAAACAAGGAATTATCGCCTCACTCGAAGGGATGAAAAGACGAGAAGATTTGACTTATTTGCTGACAGAAAATCATTTTAAAACACTCGTTTTTATAGGAGAAAAGGACAAGGCTATCGACACAAAATCCTTATATAAATGCCTAAAAAAACAAGAAAATAGCCAAATTATAGAATTGGATGGCGGACACATGGGTTTTATTGAGAATAAAACCGAGGTTGAACAAGGCTTGCTTAGCTTTTTAAAAATTTGTTTTAAATAATTTATTTTTTAAGAAACGCATCCCAACCTTGGGCGGTAAGTGGAATTTGTTGGTCGGCTCTGGTTATCAAGTGCATTCCTAAACTAGCATCGGTGATATGGCCAATCACTGTAAAATTTGGATTCCCTTTAATTTTGTCATAATCGCTTGGAGCAATGGTAAACAATAACTCATAATCCTCGCCACCACTCAAGGCTATGGTGGTGCTGTCTAAATGCAACTCTTCACAAGTTGCAATGACCTGCGGGTCTAAGGGAATTTTTTCTTCATATAATCGACAACCCACTTTTGACTGTTGACAAATGTGAATGGTTTCAGAAGCCAATCCGTCCGAAATATCAATCATCGCGGTGGGTTTTACCTTTAAATCCTTAAACAATTTTACTATATCACGACGCGCTTCGGGCTTTAATTGACGCTCAATTAAATAGGCATATTGGTCTAAATCGGGTTGAGAATTTGGATTGACTTCAAAAACTTGTTTTTCGCGCTCTAAAATTTGAAGTCCGAGATAAGCAGCTCCTAAATCGCCCGTAACTACCAATAAATCATTCGTTTTTGCACCATTGCGATACACAATATCTTCGGCTTTAGCTTCGCCAATGGCGGTTATGCTAATCAATAAACCCTTTGTTGAGGAAGTGGTATCGCCACCAACCAAATCGACTTGGTATGCTTTACACGCCAAATGGATTCCAGCGTATAAATCTTCTATCGCTTCAAGCGAAAAGCGGTTTGATACCGCCATAGAAACCGTAATTTGTGTGGCTTTGCCATTCATGGCATAAACATCCGATAAATTGACCATCACGGCTTTATAACCCAAGTGTTTTAAGGGCATAAAACTTAAATCAAAATGAATCCCTTCAATCAGCAAATCAGTGGTAACCAAGGTTTGATTGTCTTTGTGATTGAGCACTGCGGCGTCATCTCCAACACCTTTAACAGATGATTTTTGAACTAATTTTATAGCTTTTGTCAACCGTTTGATGAGTCCAAATTCACCTAATTCGGCTAAATTAGTACGGTTTATTTCCTTATTTTCTAACATAAATCTTCTTATTTAAAGCCACGCTCCTTTTGAATGCTTTCATAAGCCGCTTGAATTTGTAAAAATTTGTCGTTTGCCCCTTTCAATTGTGCTTCGCTTAAGTGTTGCAATTTATCGGGATGGTGTTTTTTTACAAGGGTGCGATAGGCTTTTTTCACCTCCTCAACGGAAGCTGTTTCTTCAATTTCTAAAATAAGATAAGCGCGTTTGGCATCATTGTAAAACATAGCTTGAATTGATTCATAATCAGCTTGACTGATATACAAATAATTAGCGATGGTTTTGAGGATTTGAATTTCTGATTCATCAACTACACTATCCGATTTGGCAATGCCAAACAAAAAATGGAGTAATTGCAAACGCGTGGCGTGTGATGTATTAATACGGATTTGTTCACAAACGGCTTTAGTAGAAATCTGATGCGTTGCCATAATTCCTTTAAACAATCTAAAGGCAGCATTGGCGCGGTCTTTTCCAAACATTTTTACAAATTGACTTCTGACAAAGTCCAATTCACGCTGGTCTATTTTTTCGTCCGCTTTAATAACGATTGCCGACAAAACCAGTAAACTCATTTCAAAATCTACAGCTTGCGATTTTTGCGCCCCTTGATGTGTATTTTGAAAGGTTTGCAAATCGGCATTCGATAAACCGTCTAATAAACTCCCTAAAGCAAAACCCAACACACCGCCAATAGGACCTCCAAAAGTCCATCCCAATCCGGCTCCGAGCCACCTTGAAAAACTTGCCATTCTTAATAATTAAATTGGCGACAAAGATACATTTTCTATATATTTGCCACCAATTAAAATCACAGATTATGTACCCAGAAGAATTAGTAGCGCCAATGCGCCAACAATTAACGGATGTTGGATTTAAAGAATTAAAAAGTGCTAACGACGTTAAAAATACATTAGCTTTAAAAGGGGCAACGCTCCTTGTAATTAATTCAGTTTGTGGCTGTGCTGCAGGAACAGCAAGACCTGGCATCCTTTTATCTTTGCGAAATGCCAAAACACCGGCCCATTTAAGCACTGCTTTTGCAGGCGTTGATACCGAAGCAACGGAAGCAGCACGCGCCGAAATGATGCCTTTTCCACCTTCATCACCAAGCATTGCATTGTTTAAAGATGGCGAATTAGTTCACATGTTAGAGCGTCATCATATTGAAGGTCGTTCAGCCGAAGCGATTGCCAATAATTTAATTGAAGCTTATAATGAGTTTTGCTAGTTTTGTTTAAAGTTTGAAGTTTTGAATTTGATTCTTAATTTCATCCAATATTCAAAAATTTATAATTCAACATTTATAATTTCCTTTTTTCATGACTTCGGCTGAATTATTGATTAACAACACCCTACAATTTGTAAAAATAACTTTGGCAGATGCCGAGGGCGGGCATGATTGGTTTCATATTGAACGGGTTTGGAATAATTCAAAGCTTATTGCAGCAAGTGAAAACGTCAACTTATTAGTGGTTGAATTGGGAGCGCTTTTACACGACATTGCCGATGCTAAATTCAATGACGGCGATGAGCACATTGGACCAAAAAAGGCGCGCATTTTTTTAGAATCGCAACAAGTTGATGACTCAATGATTACACACATTGAAAACATCATTAAATACATTTCGTTTAAGTCGGGTTTAGAGGTTGGTGGTGTAAAATTCACTTCAAAAGAATTGGAAGTGGTTCAGGATGCCGATCGCCTAGATGCCATTGGAGCTATTGGCATTGCGCGCGCCTTTAATTACGGCGGTTTTAAAAATAGAACTTTATACAATCCCAATATTGCGCCACAGCTCAATATTGATAAAGAAACTTACAAAAATAGTCAAGCGCCTACCATCAACCATTTTTATGAAAAACTACTCCTTTTAAAAGACAAAATGAATACCGAAACCGGTAAAAAATTAGCACAAAAGCGCCACGAATTTATGGTGCGCTATTTAGACCAGTTTTTTGAAGAATGGAACGGAAAACTGTAACTAGAAAAACTATTTATAGTTGATAAAAAACATTACGCAAACCGAGCCTTTCGTTTTTCTAAAAATGCCGAAGTACCCTCTTTAAAATCAGGCGTTCCAAAGCAAGCACCAAATTGTTTTACTTCTTCATCAAATCCGTTTTTACCAGATTCAAAGTTTGCATTAACCGCCGTAATGGCTGCAGCGATTGCGGATGATGAGTTACCGGCTATTTTAGCTGCGAGTTTTTTGCAAAAATCTAGTAAATCGGCTTGTTCAACCACGTAATTAACGAGTCCGTATTTTAGGGCTTCATCGGCTGATATCATACTAGCGCTGAGAATCATTTCGAGCGCTTTGCCTCTACCTACAATTTGTCCCAAACGTTGAGTGCCACCATACCCGGGAATCAATCCTAAAGAAACTTCGGGCAAGCCCATTTTGGCATGGCTTGAAGCGACTCTAAAATGGGCTGCCATTGCCAATTCTAATCCGCCACCGAGTGCAAATCCGTTTACGGCAGCAATAACTGGTTTGGTCAAATTTTGTATTAAATCAAAGACCAATGTTTGTCCCTGTTTTGCTAAATTGGCTCCTTGCAAGTTGTCGTAATTGGCAAATTCTGAAATGTCAGCTCCGGCAACAAAAGCCTTGATACCACTGCCTGTTATAATGATAACGCGAATGGTTTTATTGTTTTTAGCCTCTAAAATAACATGGTTTAATTCTTCTAAAGTGGCTTTGTTTAAAGCATTTAATTTATCGGGACGGTTAATTGAAATGGTTAAAATTGCTTCCGATTGTTCGATTAAAATATTTTTGTAGGTCATTTTTTAGGATTTTTTTTACAGTATTATTCTTTTGGCAATCTAATGGTGAATTCTGTGCCTTTACCCAATTCGCTTGTAAAATTAATACTTCCTTTATAAGTTTCAATAATTTTTTTAACAATAGCTAAGCCCAATCCCATGCCACTATTTTTAGTGGTGAATTTAGGTTCAAATACTTTTTGAGCATTTTCGGGCGCTATACCTTCTCCATTGTCTTTTACTTTTATAAAAACCTCATTTTGTGTTTGCGATAAGCTAAGCTCAATTTTAGGTTTTGCAACTAACTGACTTGCTTGAATGGCATTTTTTACCAAATTTGTAATGACTCTTATCATTTGTGGCTTGTCAAAATGAATGGTTATATCATTGCTAGTTGTCGAGAATTCAATAGATTCTTCGGTAAAAATATCCAAAGTATTTTTTACAACCACGACAACATTTATTGGTTCACTATTTCCAATTGGCATGGCTGCAAAGCTTGAAAATGCTGAGGCAACCGCCGACATGGTATCTATTTGTTCAATTAAAATGGCGCAAAATTCATTTAACTTGTGTTTATAATCAGGGGCTGTGGCATCAAAACGTTGCTGAAAGCTCTGAATGGTTAGGCGCATGGGTGTTAATGGATTTTTTATTTCATGCGCCACTTGTTTTGCCATTTCACGCCAAGCCGCTTCACGCTCACTTTGGGCCAATTTTTTTGCCGATTCTTCAAGCTCATCAATCATTCCATTATAGGCATTTACCAAATTAAAGATTTCGGTACTGGCATTCTTCAATTTTATTTTTTCGTTATGTTTATTAATGCCCGTTTTATGAATTTTATCACTCACCGTTTTTAATGATTTAGTGATATAACTCGAAATAATATAGGCTACAACTATCGAAATAAAAAACATAAACAAGTAAACACCCGCCAATCGTTTTAAAAATTCTTCTAATTCATAGTCGGAATCGGCATTATTGTTAAAATAGGGCAAATGAAAAATAGCTAAAGGTTGGTGCGCCGTATCATATATATAAAAATACAAAGCTTGAACCCCCACACCCTCTTTATTAAATTTATTAATTATGCGGTGATTTGGGTTTAAAGCAAGGTGTTGAAGGAGTGGTTTTGTGAGATTTTGATGATGTATAAGATGGCTATCCTTTTTAGATGCAACGATAAGATTACCTTCTAAATTATAAAAAAGAATCTCCGAATCGTGAATATCGGCGAGTTCATCAATGCAAGATTTTAAAACTGAATCAATCTTGATAGGCTGATTTAAAGGAGTTGACTCCTTTATTTGGTATTCTAATGCCAGTTTAATGGCTGCCTCTTTTCGCTCTAAACGCTTTTCGTGATAGTCGGAATCTTGCTCTCGGTATTGATAAACAGATACTGCCGCAATCATTATAGAAGCGACTACTACCAAAAAGGTCATCGATAAAAAAATTCGTGTTCTCAAAGAGATTTTTTGAATTTGCATCTGTGTTTAATACTTTAAAAGGTTTACAAATATCATACCTCATTAATTTAAAATAAAGATACTCATTTTTTTAAATTTAAGGGTTTGCTAATTAAAAAATATCAATGAAAACTAACTATCGCAAAACAAAATTATGACCAATACTTATATAAACTTTACTTAAAAAGGGTTAAAAAGCACCTCATTCTTTGATATTTTTTATAAAACCAGCTAAGTCATTAAGTCCTTTTTTGGAAATATAATTTATAAATGCCGAGCCAATAATTGCGCCTTTTGCAAATTGTGTGGCTTGAGAATAGGTCCGATTATTTGAGATGCCAAAACCAACGATTTGAGGGCTTTTTAAATTTAAATCGGCTATGCGTTTAAAATAGTTTAGTTGCTCATTATCAAAACTATCACGACTTCCTGTGGTGCTTGCTGAACTTACCATATAAATAAATCCGTTTGAAATGTTGTCGATGTATTTTATCCGCTCAAGCGTGGTTTGAGGTGTAATTAAAAAGATATTTATCAACCCATAAGCCTCAAAGGTGCTTTGAAAATTTTGATGGTATTCGGCTATCGGCAAATCGGGAATTATCAATCCGTCAATACCAACTTCGGCGCAAGCTTTGCAAAAATTTTCGATGCCAAATTGTAAAATTGGATTCAGGTAACCCATGATAATTAGCGGAATATCAATTTCTTTGCGGATATTTTTAAGCTGGCTAAATAAAATTTTAGAAGTCATTCCGTTTTTTAAAGCAACACTCCCACTGTGCTGAATGGTTGGTCCATCTGCTAAGGGATCGGAAAATGGCAATCCAATTTCTATCATATCTACACCCGATTTTTGCAGAGATTTAAGGATGCTAACCGTGTCTTTTAATTGTGGATATCCCGCTGTAAAATAAATGGATAACAGCTTTTTAGGCGCTTGTAATTTTTGATTAATTCTGTTCATAATTTCTTTTTTTAAGATGCCAAAACGCGTTTAACATATCACTATAAATTAAAGTACTTTACATAGGTATCTAAATCTTTATCGCCTCTACCCGATAAATTGACAACCACCACATCGGATGGTTTAAATTTTAGCTTAGCTAATGCAGCCAAGGCATGCGCCGATTCTATGGCAGGGATAATTCCTTCAAGTTTACACAATTCCATACCCGCTTGCATCGCTTCATCATCGGTAGCATTTAAAAATTGTGCGCGCTTTGTTTTAAATAAATGAGCGTGCAAGGGCCCCACACCCGGATAATCTAAACCTGCTGAAATAGAATAAGGTTCTGTAATTTGTCCGTCTTCGGTTTGCATCAACAAGGTTTTGCTGCCGTGAATTATGCCCAAGTGTCCCAAAATACTGGTGGCAGCACTTTCGCCTGAGTTAATACCTTTTCCGGCGGCTTCAACGGCTATTAATTTGACAGAATGATGATCTAAATAATGATAAAAAGCGCCTGCCGCATTGCTACCGCCACCCACACAAGCCAAAATATAATCGGGATTTTCACGCCCTTCTTGTTCTTGTAATTGAAGCTTCATTTCTTCCGAAATCACCGATTGAAACCGCGCTACCATATCGGGATAAGGATGTGGGCCAACCACCGAGCCTATGATGTAAAACGTATTTGTGGGATTGCTTATCCAATCGCGAATGGCTTCGTTGGTAGCGTCTTTTAATGTGCGACTTCCCGATAAAGCCGGCACAACCTCAGCACCCAACATTTTCATTCGCGACACGTTTGGCGCTTGGCGTTCGATGTCAACAGCACCCATATAAACTACACATTCTAAGCCCATTAAAGCACAAACGGTAGCCGTTGCAACGCCGTGTTGACCCGCACCGGTTTCGGCAATAATGCGCGTTTTGCCCAGGCGTTTTGCAAGCAAAATCTGACCAATGGTATTGTTAATTTTATGAGCTCCCGTGTGATTCAAATCCTCGCGTTTGAGATAAATTTTTGCCTTATACTTTTCGGATAATCGTTTGGCTAAATACAAGGGCGAAGGACGTCCAACATAATCTTTAAGTAATTTTTGAAAATCATTTTTAAATGACGCTTCGCCCATAATTTTCAAATATTCTTGTTTGAGTTGTGCAACATTTGGGAAAAGCATTTCGGGGATATAAGCACCCCCAAATTCGCCGTAATAACCGTTTTTATCTACAAAATAATTCATACTAAATAGTGTTTAAATTCTTTTAATTTATCAATAACTTTAAGTCCGGGAATGGTTTCAAACCGACTGTTTACATCAATGGCCCAACAATATTTTGAAGCAGGACTCTGTAAAAACAACTTTAAATCTGCTAGCGATTCTAAGCCAATACCACCGCTTAAAAAATAGGGTTTTTTAGATGGATATTGATCTAATAATTGCCAATTAAATTGAATGCCATTACCCCCTTTTTCGATGCCTTTTGTGTCGAATAAAAAATAATTGACAAGTGGTTCGTATTTTTCTAATATATTAAAATCAAAGTCATTACCAACTAAAAACACCTTAATTAGCGCTAGGTTTTTGAGCTTTAATTTGTCTAATTTTTGTAGGAGTTCTGCACAATATTCGGCCGATTCTGCCCCGTGAAGTTGCACCGCTTGTAAGTGGTGTTTTTTGACACACTCAATAAGTGTTTCGTGACTTTCATCGACAAAAACGCCGACTTTCTTTATAGATTTTGAAAGTTTTGGAATGGGGCCTTCAAAATAACGTTTTGATTTAGAATAAAAAATAAATCCCAAATAATCAGGTAGCAAGCTTGCTGCTTGAAGGATATTTTGTTCGTATTTCATTCCACAGATTTTGAGCTTCATAAACTTAGTTTTTTAATAAATTCCCGACAAACAAAACCTGGATTTTCATCTTTCATAAATTGTTCACCAATCAAAAAACCTTCAAATCCATAGGCACGTAACCCTATTATAATTCTTGGATCATTAAGTCCGCTTTCTGAAACTTTAATGCACGAACTTGGAATTTGTTTTATCAAGGCAATTGAGTGCTCTAAATCAACTTCAAAAGTCTTTAAATTGCGGTTGTTAATACCTATAATTTTATGGTCTAACTCAATTTTATCGAGTTCTTGTTTGCTGTGGACTTCATATAAAACCTCCAAACCTAAATCTTCGGCAAGTCTGCCATAATTTTTAAGTTCGGCTTTTGTTAAACAAGCGGCAATCAATAAAATAACATCCGCCCCAATGGCTTTTGCCTCAACAATTTGAAAAGGATCAACAATAAAATCCTTTCTTAAAATGGGAATTGTTTCATTTATGGCCCGCGCCTGCATGACATCTAAAATTGACCCACCAAAAAATTTCATATCGGTTAAAATAGATTGTGCTGCCACTCCGGCTTGCAAATAAGCTTCGGTTACTTCTGGCACGGTAACTACATTATTTATTATGCCTTTTGAGGGCGATTGTCGTTTAAATTCGGCGATAATTCCCGTTGAATTTGAATTAGTTAAGGCTTTTTTTAAAGATAAGGGCGTGCGTTTAAAATTCGGACTTTTAATTAGATTCGCTACTTTCACATCGCGTTTTAGCTGCGCGATTTCTTGCTTTTTATGGCTTATAATTTGTTCTAAAATAGTCATATTTTGATTGAATTAGCAACTTAATGTTTGTAATTTTTTAAAGGATTTTAGCGCTTTTTTTTCTTTTAATGAGATCTTTGCCAATTCAAACCCCTCAAGATGCGTTAGGTTGTTAACAATTGAAATGGCCAGTCCGGCATTAGCACAAACCACATTGTTTTGGGCTTCGGTTCCGCGTCCTTCTAAAATTGAAACAAAAATATGTGCTGCTTCTTGGATGCTTACTCCTCCAAAAATAGCGGCTTCGGTTACGGAATTTACCTTGAGCGATTGTGCGGTTATCATTGCGTCTTGGTGGTTGGTGATAACTTTGGTAGTATTAGTTAACGAAATCTCATCATAGCCAGCTAAGTCGTGCAAAATAGCGTAATTTTTGGCGCTTTCTTGAAACAAATAGCCATATAAACGCGCTAATTCTAAATTGAATACACCCACCATTTGATTTTTAGGACGAGCCGGATTTACCAAAGGTCCCAGCATATTAAAAAAGGTTTTAACACCCAAAGCTTTTCTAATAGGCGCTACATGTTTCATTGCTGGATGAAATAAAGGCGCGTGCAAAATACAAATTCCCGCTTGATCGAGAGTTCGTTTCAATTTTGAAAGGTCATTGGTGAATTTAATCCCCAAATATTCAAGTACATTTGAAGAACCACAAACCGATGAAACACCATAATTTCCGTGTTTGGTAACTTTTACGCCTGCGCCCGCCACCACAAACGACGCTAAAGTTGAAATGTTAAAGGTATTTTTTCCGTCGCCACCGGTACCACATAAATCTACCGTATTAAAATCGGATAAATCAATGGGCAAACAGAGTTCTAACAAGGCATCTCTAAATCCGGAAAGCTCTTGAATACTGACACTTCGCATCATGTAAATGGTTAAAAATGAAGCAATCTGACTTTCATTATAAAGTCCATTTGAAATGTTAATCAAGCTTTGTTTTGCTTCTTGATTGGTGAGTTTTTCTTGATTTATTAAGCGATTTAAAATGCTTTTCATTTTTTAATATTTTTTAAATAATTATCAGAACTATCATTTATAAAAGTTAGCATATTAATGTGTTACCCAGTTTTTAATAATTGTTTTACCATCGGGTGTTAAAACCGATTCTGGATGGAATTGCACGCCACGGACATCAAAATCACGATGACGTAGCGACATAATTTCACCATCAGCATCAATAGAAGTTGGAATTAAAACGGACGGTAATTCTTTGGCTACCACCCAAGAATGATAGCGCCCGACGTGTAATTTATTTGGCAAATCCTTATATAAAACTGCGTCAAAATTGATTAAATTAATTTGTGAAGCCACACCGTGGTAAACAGTTTTTAAATTGACCAGGCTACCTCCAAATACTTCGGCAATAGCCTGTTGACCTAAACAAACGCCTAAAATAGGTTTTGTTGGGGCATAGGTTTTTATAATTTCTTTTAATAAACCGGCTTGGCTTGGCAAGCCTGGCCCGGGCGAGAGCACAATTTTATCAAATTCAATTACTTGCTTTAGGTCTAACTTATCATTCCGCTTGACGCTAACCTCACAATCTAATTCTTGTAAATATTGCACCAAATTATAGGTAAATGAATCGTAATTATCAATGACTAATATTTTCATAATTTATATTTTTTCTGCCAATTTTAGGGCATTTTTTAAGGCTCCCAATTTGTTATAAACTTCTTGTAATTCATTTTCGGGAGTTGATTTAGAAACAATTCCAGCACCAGCTTGATAATACAGTCGGTAGTTTTTACTCAAGAATGAGCGGATAATTATGGCGTGATTAAAATTGCCATCAAAATCCATAAATCCAATTGCGCCACCATAAAAAGAGCGGTTTACAGGTTCGTATTTTGCAATCAATTCCATGGCTTTGTATTTTGGAGCGCCACTTAAAGTGCCCGCCGGAAAGGTATCGGCAACTACTTGCATGGTGCTAACTTCCTTGCGTTTTATACCCACTACTTTAGAAACCAGATGAATGACATGAGAAAAAAACTGAATTTCTTTATAATTTTTTACCTTGACGGATGCGCAACTGCGACTCAAATCATTGCGTGCCAAATCGACTAGCATGACGTGTTCGGCATTCTCTTTTTCATCGGCTGCCAAGGCTTTGGCTGAAGCCAAATCAATTTCATCATTTCCCGAGCGTTTAAAGGTACCGGCAATGGGATGAATTTCGGCTTGACCCTTTTGAATTACTAGCTGAGCTTCGGGCGAAGACCCGAATATTTTGAAATTTCCATAATCAAAATAAAACAAATATGGAGACGGGTTAATTGACCTTAAGGCACGATAAACATTGAATTCATCACCTTTAAATCCCTGCGAAAACCGCCGTGACAAAACCAACTGAAACACATCTCCAATGAGGCTATGGTGGATGGCTTGTTTTACCTGAGCTTTAAATTCACTATCGGTTAAATTACTCTCTTCGTCGTTTAAATTGGCATAGTTAAAAGTGCTGAAGTTTGCTGCCGTAATGATTTGAGAAATTTGTTCTAAATTATCTGGTTTTTCAAAACTATGTGAAAACAAAAAAGCCTCATTATTAAAGTGATTAATGGCGATAATATTTTGATATACGGCATAGTAAATATCTGGAATGCCCAATGAATCATTTGTTTTTGGCAGGTCAATTACTTCAAAATAACGCACGGCATCATAAGCAATGTAACCAAAAAGTCCGTTATTTATAAAACTAAAATCTTGTTTTTCGGTTTTAAACTGCTGGCTAAACAATTGAATTTGTTGCGCCACATCAATGTTTTTGGTAATTTTTAAAGCGCTTTGTGTTCCGTCGGGAAAGCTGCTCGTAATCACATTGTTTTCAACCATAATTTGGGCAATGGGATTAAAACAAATATAGGAAAAACTATTTTTGTTTCCTTGATAATCAGAACTTTCTAGCAATAAACTGTTTGGAAATTTATCTCTAATATTCAAATAAACTTGAACCGGTGTTAGCGTATCGGCCAAAATTTTTTTATAACTTGTTTTTAAGGTGTACATATTCTTTTAATTTTTTTGACAAAAAAAAGGCTTGTCGTGAAGACAAGCCTTTTTGTATTTTTAAAATACTACAATAGCTAACTCACGACCATTTTTGTTCGTATGTCCACCACCAAGTATTTACTGTTAAATTCATTTTTTGTTTTTGTTTCGACAAATGTAAAATTAATTTTGAATTATAAAAAGGATTTGCCTATTTTTTAAGAAACTATTTTTAAGCTATGGCCTTTTTCAATTCTATGACTGTAATTTCTGGCCAAATGCCTACCCTTCCAGGAAAACCTAAAAATCCAAAACCGCGATTGACGTATAAATATTGTGTAGCTTCTTGATAAAGCCCTGCCCAACGTGGGTATAAATATTTTATAGGACTCCATTTAAAACCCGGAATTTCAACGCCAAACTGCATACCATGGGTGTGACCCGAAAGTGTTAAATCAATATTGGTAGGATGTGTAAGCACTTTATAATCCCAATGGCTTGGGTCGTGTGAAAGCAGAATTTTAAAATCGGCATTATTTACATTTTTGAGTGCTTTATCTAAATCCCCATGTTGTGGAAACGGCGGTTTTCCCCAGTTTTCAACGCCGAGAATGACAATTTTTTCACCCTTATTGGTAAGCTCCACATTTGAATTGTTCAACAATTTAAATCCCATTGCCTGATGGTGCTTAAATAAGGTTTCCAAGTTTTGTTGCTTTACTTCTTTTGATTTCCAATGTTTATAATCGCCATAATCGTGGTTGCCTAAGCAAGAATAAATTCCGTATTTGCTTTTTAAAGCCTTAAAATCTTGGATAAAAGGCTCAATTTCTCGTGAATCGTTATTTACCAAATCTCCTGTAAAGCAAATAATATCAGCATTTTGAGCATTTATTAAATCAATTCCACGTTGCACTGCTTCAAGACTATCAAAACTACCGGAATGAATATCAGAGATATGAACCAATTTCAATCCGTCGAAGGCACTAGGCAAATTAGCAAAGTCGAGTTTAATATTGATAACCTTAAAATTGTATTTTCCTTTAGTGCTTCCGTAAAGCATCGATAAAAATGGAATGGCTGCAATACCTAAACCAATTTGACCAATAAATTTTCTTCTATCGGGATAGCTTGAATTTGCAGTTGATTTATCAAATAAATGAATGATAAAGTTTAATATATAACTCAATAATCGCACCGCATCATCAATAAAAAGAAATAAGATAAATACCATTTTAAATAAGAGAAACGCAAAAGCAAACCCTATAATCAAATTCCGAAATGGTGTAGAATATAAAGGGTGGTTGGCAAAATATTTAAACAAAAACAAGATGCCAACATAAGAGATTGCACTAAAAATAAGAAAGGTATATTTTCCAATTTTTTGATATTGACTATTTGATAACAAGACTTTTAAACCAAAATAAGAATACAAATCAAGTGCCAAAATAAATACCAAAAAAATGAAAATTCTCATAAGCTCTAATTATATTTTTCGGCGTTTTCTTTCTTTTTTAAGCAACTCTAATTCGCGATTGGTTTGTCCGGCAACTGATGTGTTTTCTTCTGCTCTTCTAATTAAATAAGGCATGACGTCTCTAACAGGACCGTAGGGTAAATATTTTGCTACGTTATAGCCATTTTTTGATAGGTTGTAACTAATGTGGTCGCTCATACCATAAAGTTGGCCAAACCAAATACGGTTATCATTTTTATTAAGATGATATTTATCAATGAGTTCCATCAGCAATTCGGAACTTTGCTCGTTGTGCGTTCCCTCAAAAATTGCCATGTCTTCAAGATGTTCTAAAATATAAATTACCACCGCATTATAATTGGCATCGGTTGCCGCTTTTGAATCGCAAATCGGTGATTTATAGCCTTTTTCGGCGGCGCGCTCGCGTTCTTTTTCCATATAAGCACCACGCACCAATTTCATACCAACATGAAAACCTTGTGCTTTTGCCCGTTGATGTAAATTTTTAAGATAATCTAAACGGTCCCAGCGGTACAGTTGAAGCGTGCCAAAAACAATTGCTTTATCTTTGTTGTATTTAGCCATCATTTCCTCAATCAAATTATCGGCGGCTTCTTGCATCCAAGATTCTTCGGCATCAATTAAAATATGAACCCCATTATCATAAGCATATTTACAAACGGTATTGTAACGCGTTTTAACTTTATCCCATTCAAGTTGCTCAACATCACTGAGTTCAATGCGTTCAGTTATCTTTTGATATAAAGCCAATCTGCCAAAACCGGTGGGTTTAAAAACAGCAAACGGAATGCTTATATTCTCCTTGGCAAAGTCAATATTTTTGAGTGTTTTGTTCATGGCCAAATCAAATTGCGATTCTTCTTCAGCCCCTTCAACCGAGTAGTCTAGCACAGCGTGGACTTGCTCAGAATACATTTTTTTTATGGTATCCATACAATCTTCCTCGGTAACACCACCGCAAAAATGATCAAAAACAGTCGAACGAATTAAACCCTCCACCGGAAGGTGTGCTTTTAAAGCAAAATTTGTAGCCGCGGTTCCAATTTTTACAAGAGGCTCACTCTTAATCATTTTGAATAGAAAATAGGCGCGTTCTAATTCTGAATCAGACTTTAAAGCGAAGGCATTTTCTGTATTGTCAAAGGGGTTAGTCATTTTTCGTAATTTTTTAGCAAAGATAATATATGTGGGTGCTTAAATTAAATTTATTATGATTATTTTGCGTCAAATTTTATCATTTTATGAAATCCATTCTTGCCAAAGATTATCAAATTCATTTTAGTGATTACGCTTACGCGGAATTAAATAAAATGATTGAAAACACCGCTATTTCAAAGCTATTTATAATTGCCGATAAAAACACCTTAGCGTTTTGCTATCCGCGTTTAAAAGAAAAATTGTCCATAAATAAGACCGTTGAAATTTTGGAAATTGGCATCGGAGAAAATCAAAAAACCATTGAAACGTGCGAGCAATTATGGATAAAATTATGCGATTTACAAGCAGATAGATCCGCTCTTATTCTAAATTTAGGAGGTGGCATTGTGAGCGATTTGGGGGGATTTGTAGCCGCAACTTTAAAACGTGGCATTCGTTTTATTAACATTCCAACCACCCTATTGGGAATGGTTGATGCTGCCATTGGAGGCAAAACAGGCATTAACTTAGGCGCTTTAAAAAATCAGGTAGGCGCTTTCTATAATCCGAGTATGATTGTCATTGACACCGCTTATTTAAAAACGCTGCCTCCGCGGGAATTTAGAAGTGGCATGTCGGAGATTTTAAAATATGGCTTATCGTATGATGAAAATCTTTACCAATTGATTAAAGCCTATACGGAAACTGATTTTATCACACTAGAAAAACTCATTTACCGCTCAATTGAAATAAAGAATGAGGTTGTTTTAAAAGACCCTCAAGAACAGAATTTGCGCAAAGTATTGAATTTTGGTCATAGTTTAGGCCATGCCATTGAATCACTTTTTTTAAGTAAATTAGAAGAAAATCATATCACTCATGGCGAAGCTGTTGCTGCAGGAATGGTTTTAGCGGCTCACTTATCATCTCAATATTTGGGATTTAGCTTGGAAAAAACAGCTGAAATTAAATGCCATATTCAAAAATATTTTGGCCAAATTGAACTTCTAAAACCCGATTACCATTTAATATTAAACTTATTAAAACATGATAAAAAGGCAGAAAGTGGTTGTGTAAAATTTGTATTAATAACGCAAATCGGACGGTTTAAGTTGAATTGTGAAGTTGGCGAAACGGCCATTATTAAAGCTTTAGACTACTACAATACTTAGCAACAACCTTTTTTAACTGCGCGATAAACGGCTTCGTATTGGGGTAAAATGACATCTAACTCAAAATCTTTAGAATGTAAATAAGCATTTTGTTTAAATTGTTGTAAAACAGAAGGGTCTTTAAGAATTTTTAAAGCATTATCTGCCATCTCATCAACCGCACCAACAGCGCTCAAATAACCGGTAAGTCCATTAACATTCACTTCAGGCAAACCGCCACTATTTGAAGATATTACAGGTGTTTTTGCCGCCATAGCCTCTAAGGCAGATAATCCAAAACTTTCGGTTTGTGAGGGCAATAAAAATAAATCGGCATAACACAAAACCTTATTGATTTCTTGGCTGTTTCCTAAAAACAAAACCTTATCTCTAATGTTTAATTTTTTTACTAACAAATCTGCTTTTTCACGTTCCGGTCCCTCACCTACCATCAATAATTTTGCGGGAATTTGTTTTAAAATTTTATCAAAAACCAAAATGACATCCTCAATGCGTTTTACGGGTCTAAAATTGCTCACATGAACAATAATGCGTTCATTTTCATCTGCTAAGGTTGAACGCTGGCACTCTTCTTTTGAATGCTCCGGATATTTATTGAGTTCAATAAAATTATAAATAACGTGAATGTCTTTTTTGATGTCAAATAGGCGCAAGGTGTCGCGCTTTAAACTTTTAGAAACGGCGGTAACATAATCTGAATTATTGATACTAAATTCGACTGCTTGTTTGTAAATGGGATGGCTTCCAACCAAGGTAATATCTGTTCCGTGAAGGGTTGTAACCACTTTTATATCAATGCCTTTTGACTTTAAAATTTGCTTAGCCATAAAGGCGGCATAAGCATGCGGAATGGCATAATGTACATGCAAAATATCTAAATGATAACGCTCAACAATTGAAACCATTTTGCTTGAAAGTGCCAATTCATAAGGCTGGTATTGAAACAAGGGATATTCTTCTACAAAAACTTCGTGAAAATAAACATTTTTAGATAAAAAATTTAGACGAACCGGTTGGTTGTAAGTTATAAAATGGACTTCGTGACCTTTAATACCAAGTGCCATGCCCAATTCAGTTGCAACTACGCCACTACCCCCATAAGTAGGATAACAAACAATTCCTATTTTCATTTTAAAAATTTAGCCTAATAATCACCTAAAGTTACTGGATTTTGATCTAAGGCGCTTTGCAACTGCGCATCATTAGGCGCTTTGCCATGCCACGCGTGCGTATGCATCATAAAATCTACCCCATTACCCATTATAGTATGCAACAAAATACATATCGGTTTTCCTTTGCCCGTAAGTGCTTTTGCTGCTTTTAAAGCCTCAACAATGTGGTCGATATCATTCCCTTGAGGCACGTCTAAAACCGTCCAACCAAAGGCTTCAAATTTGGCTTTTAAATCCCCTAAAGGCATCACAACCTCTGTAGGCCCATCAATTTGTTGACCGTTATAATCTACGGTTGAAATGAGTGTGTCAATACCTCTTGCCCCTGCATATAAAACGGCTTCCCAAATTTGACCTTCTTGCAATTCGCCATCTCCGTGAAGGGTAAAAACCAAATGCTTGTCACCGTTGAGTTTTTTTGCCTGCGCCGCGCCAAGTGCTACTGACATGCCTTGGCCTAAAGAACCCGAGGCAATTCTCACACCCGGCAAAGCTTCGTGTGTTGTAGGATGCCCTTGCAAACGGGTGTTTAGCTTGCGAAAGGTTGACAATTCCTTTACGGGAAAGTATCCGCTGCGTGCCAAAACACTGTAAAAAGCGGGAGAAATATGACCGTTGGAAAGAAAAAATAAATCTTCGTTTATTCCGTCCATCGAAAAATCCTTTTTATAATCTAGAATTTCTTGGTATAAAACGCTTAGAAACTCTGCACAACCCAATGAGCCACCTGGATGACCAGATTGAACGGCATGAACCATACGAACGATATCGCGTCTAACTTGTTGCGTAAAATCTTTTAATTGTGCTGTTGAAGCCATATTGCAAATATATTTTGGACAAAAATAAGGGATTAATTTAAGAATTTGGTCTAAAAAAAATTAAAATAATCATCTTGCTTGGGCCTTTACTAATCAAAACTTCTAGCGTTTTGAAGACTAAAAGTTGTGATTATTTACGCTTCAAAAAACCTATCAAGTCAAACGCTAAACCAAAATTAGCGTTATTAAAAAACCTATGAGGTTTTAAAAAGCTCATAGGTTTGAAAGGTTAAAAAAACCTTGCAGGTCAATAAAGCACTTTTATGCAAGGTTTTGAAAACTTTGCAGGTCGAATAGGTCTAATTAACTTTATGTCGCGCTTTTAAAACGGCTTCCACATCTTTAAGAAAAAAACCCTTAGCTTGAAGCAAAATTAAATAGTGAAAAAGCAAGTCGGCCGATTCGTTTAAAAACAAATCATCATTGTTATCTTTGGCTTCAATAACTACTTCTACTGCTTCCTCGCCTACTTTTTGAGCCATTTTATTGATACCTTTTTTGAATAAAGACGCCGTGTATGATTTTTCAGTAGGATGTGATTTTCTATCGGCAATTACCGCTTCTAAAGTCGATAAAAAACTTTCCTTTTCATTAACCTCATTCCAACAAGTATCGGCTCCTGTGTGGCAGGTTGGGCCAATTGGATTGACTTTGATTAAAAGGGTGTCTTGATCGCAATCATTTTTAATTGACACCACATTTAAATAATTTCCACTTTCTTCACCTTTTGTCCACAACCTATTTTTGGTACGGCTAAAAAAGGTTACCTTGTTTAAAGTGAGTGTTTTTTGGTAGGCTTCGGCATTCATATAACCGAGCATCAGCACTTTATGAGTATTAGCATCTTGAATAATGGCAGGTACTAAACCATCGCTGTTTTTTTTGAAATCAATTGTCATAATCTTATTGCTATTTTTTGGTTTTTTAAATATTGTTTTAGTTCCGGAATGCTTATTTCGCCAAAGTGAAAAACACTTGCGGCCAAGGCTGCATCGGCATGACCGATTTGAAAAGCGTCTTTAAAATGTGACATAGTTCCCGCGCCACCACTGGCAATAATGGGAATATTAATTAAATTATTTAGCTTATTTAAGGCCTCTAGGGCAAAACCATTTTTAGTGCCATCGTGATCCATTGAGGTAAACAAAATTTCGCCCGCACCGCGTTGTTCGGCTTCTTTTACCCAATCAAATAAACGCCATTTGGTTTTTAAAGTTCCCCCATTGAGATAAATAAACCATTCGTTATCAATTTGTTTAGCATCAGCAGCAACTACCACACACTGGCTTCCAAAAGCCAGACTCATTTCGCTGATAAGTTGTGGATTTTTTACTGCAGCTGAATTGATAGCCATTTTATCAGCGCCCAATTTTAAGAGCACTTCAACATCTTGAACTGATGAAATGCCACCTCCAACGGTAAACGGAATATCAAGTGCCTGTGCGACTTCACTTACCCAATTACACATTGTTTTTCTTTGATTTATGGTGGCCGTAATATCTAAAAACACCAACTCGTCAGCGCCTTGCTCGGCATATATTTTGGCAAGTTCAACTGGGTCGCCGGCATCGCGGAGGTTTTTAAAATTAATACCCTTAACCGTTCTGCCATTTTTGACATCTAGACAAGGAATGATACGCTTTGTTAACATAAGAATTTTGAATTTTTTAATGGCTCATTAAAAGGTACTTTTCCAGTATTTTTAAACTAATTTTATGTTCATAAATGGCTTTGCCAATAATAACGGCTTCGCATCCCAATTCGGCTAATATTGGCAATTCATCAAAGTGAGAAATTCCGCCCGAAGCGATTAATTTCAAATTAGGAATCTGTTCAATAATTTTTTTATACAGCTCAAAACTAGGTCCTTGAAGCATTCCATCTTTTGAAATATCCGTACAAATAACCGTGCTTATTCCTGCTTTGACATAGTCTTTTATAAAGGGAATCAATGCCTTATCAGAAGTTTCAAGCCAGCCATTTACCGCAATGGTTTCGTTTTTAGCATCGGCTCCTAAAATAATTTTGTCAGCTCCATAAATTTGCAGCCAAGTTTTGAATAAAGCAGGATTTTTAACTGCAACACTACCGCCTGTAATCTGGTTTGCTCCCGATTCAAAAGCAATTCGCAAATCAGCATCCGATTTAAGTCCGCCCCCAAAATCAATCTTTAGGTTTGTGTTTTTGGCAATGGATTCTAAAACCTTATAATTGACAATCGCCTGAGCCTTAGCTCCATCTAAATCAACTAAATGCAAATATTTAATGCCGTGTGCTTCAAATTTTTTTGCCATTTCTAAGGGATTTTCATTGTATATTTTTTGCGTGTTGTAATCGCCTTTTGAAAGTCGGACACATTTTCCGTTTATAATGTCTATGGCAGGAATGATTCTCATTTGAGTTTTTAGTTTTGAGTTTATAATTCTAAAAAGTTTTTTAAAAGTTGCGCCCCTACTTTTCCACTTTTTTCGGGATGAAACTGGACGCCATAAAAATTATTTTTTTTCATTGCTGAAGCATATTTTAAACCGTAAGTGCTTGTGGCAATAGTATCTGCATTTAAGGGCGCGAAATAACTGTGAACCAAATACATAAATTCGTTTTCGTCAATGTCATTAAACAACTCGGATTTTAAATTGCTTATCTGGTTCCAGCCAATTTGTGGTACTTTAAGCTGGTTGTCAAATTTAATCACATTCCCCTCAAAAATTTCCAATCCTTTGCTATCGCCCTCTTCGCAATGTTTACACATGAGTTGCATCCCCAAACAAATCCCCAAAACGGGTTGTTTTAATTGTGGAATAAGCGCATCTAATCCGGTAGCTTTTAAACTAATAAGTGCTCTTGCAGCATGGCCTACGCCTGGAAAAATGACTTTATCCGCTTGACGGATAACAGCAGCATCACTTGTTATTAAAACCTTGCAATTAAGCCGTAACAAAGCATTTTTAACCGATTGTGTATTGCCTGCTCCATAATCTATAATGGCGATTGTTTGCATTAAAATATACCTTTTGTTGTTGGTAAAACGGTACTCGTCACGTCTTTAATAATTGCCATTTTAAGGGCTTTAGCAAAGGCTTTAAAGATGCCTTCTATTTTGTGATGCTCATTGGTGCCTGTTGCCTGAATGTTTAAATTGCATTTTGCCGCATCGGAAAACGATTTAAAAAAGTGCATAAACATTTCGGTAGGCATCGCTCCTATTTTTTCTCGTTTAAATTCAGCCTCCCAAACCAGCCAATTTCTACCTCCAAAATCAAGGGCAACCTGAGCTAAACAATCGTCCATAGGCAACACAAACCCGTAGCGATTCATTCCTTTTTTATCTTGCAAAACTTCATAAAATGCCTGTCCTAAAACAATGGCAACATCTTCAATTGTGTGATGTTCATCTACTTTTAAGTCGCCTTTAACACTAATATTTAAATCTACTTGGGCGTGTTTGGCAATTTGTTCTAACATGTGATCAAAAAATCCAAGTCCGGTGTCAATTGCATTTTGACCTGTTCCATCCGCATTTAAATAGACCGAAATAGCGGTTTCTTTGGTTGTTCGGGTAATGCTTGTCGTTCTAATTTTAGTCTTTAAAAAAGTATAAATGGCTTTCCAATCTTTTGTTTCTAAAACAATATTATTTTTTAGAACTTCCTTATCGGATAAATCAGTTTGCAATCCGCCACAATAATTTATCAAAATGCCTTTTGAACCTAGGTTTTGAGCCAATTTCATATCGGTTAACCGATCGCCAATGACAAAGCTGTTTTGTAAATCAAAATCGGGTGAAAAATATTTGGTCAATAAACCTGTATTAGGCTTGCGAGTTGGTGCATTTTCGGCTGCAAAAGTTCGGTCTATTAAAATTTCACTAAAGTTAATCCCTTCATTTTTAAATGCTTTGAGCATAAAATTTTGAGGAATCCAAAAATTACTTTCCGGATAAGCGTCTGTTCCTAAACCATCTTGGTTGGTAACCATCACCAATTCAAAATTGAGCTCTGCAACAATTTTTTTAAGATAATAAAACACCTCGGGATAAAATTCTAATTTTTCGAGGCTGTCAACTTGCTCATCGGCAGGTTCTAAAATGAGTGTGCCATCGCGGTCAATAAATAAGATATTTTTCATTTGTCAAATGTTTTTAATGCGTTGATAAGTGTGTCATTTTCAAGTGCGGTTCCGATGGTGATGCGCAAACAATTTTTACACCCTAATTCCTTAGAACGGTCACGAACCACAATGCTTTTCGATTTTAAATCGTCAAAAACTAAAGTGCTATTTTTAAAGCGCACCAACAAAAAATTGGCATCCGATTTAAATATTTTTTCTACGCACTTTAATGATTCCAGTGCCTTAATAAGTCGCGCTTTTTGTTGCTTAACAGATGCCAATTCAGCCTTAAAGTGCTCCTGATTTTTCAAGCGCTTCAAGGCTGCCTCCGCATTAGCGGTACTAATGTTATAAGGCGGTTTTATTTTGTTGAGTACGGCAATAATTTTAGGAGAAGCAATGGTTAAACCGATTCTCACACCTGCCAAACCCCAAGCTTTTGATAGCGTTTGAATGACTACCAAATTTGGATAAGTAGCCATCAAACTTAAAGCCGACAGGCTCACTTCTGTAAAATCGATGTAAGCTTCATCTACAATGATTAAACCACTAAACTCCTGGCAAAGTTTTTCAATTTCGACTATAGAAACAGCATTTCCGGTTGGATTATTTGGTGAACAGATAAAAATGAGCCTTGTTGTCGGTTCTAAATTTTTTAAAGCCAAGTCAGCTGTAAACTCAAAATCTAACAATAATGGGATTTCCTTAACTGCCACGGCATTAATTTGCCCCCAAATTTTATACATACTGTAAGTCGGCTTAAAACATAACATACTATTTTGTTGGGGTTCACAAAAGGCTCTAAGCAATAAATCGATGCTCTCATCGCTGCCATTTCCAAGTAATAACTCATTGCAATTAACGCCTTTTAGTTGCGCTAAGGTTTCTTGCAAAGTCTTTATTTGTTTTCCCGGGTAACGGTTAAAGGGCGATGCAAACGGATTTTCGTTAGCATCTAAAAACACTTCGGCATCTCCTTTAAATTCATCTCGTGCCGATGAATAAGCCGTTAATGCCTTAATATTTGAGCGGATTAAATTTTCTAAATTAAAGTTCATTTTTTCAAAGATTTTAATCGGATTGTAACGGCATTTTTATGAGCATCTAATCCCTCGGCTTGCGCCATAATTTCGATGGTATTCCCAATATTTTGAAGCCCTTTTGCCGATAGTTTTTGAAAGCTGATTTGCTTGACAAATGCCTCTAAAGCTACGCCTCCACTAACACGCGCATAACCATTTGTAGGCAAAGTGTGATTGGTTCCTGAGGCGTAGTCACCAGCGCTTTCGGGTGAATAATCGCCTATAAATACCGAGCCGGCATTGCGGACATTATCAGCGTAATACAGGCTGTCTTTTCCACAAATAATAAGGTGTTCGGGCGCGTATTGATTGATTATTTTTAAAGCTTCTTTTTTATCTTTTACAGCTATCATTTTAGAATTTTGTAAAGATTGTTCGGCTATTGCTATGCGCGATAATTTTGGCAATTGGATTTTGATTTCACAAGCAACCATTTTTAAAAAATCTGAATCGGTTGCAACCAATATTACCTGACTATCAGTGCCATGCTCTGCTTGCGATAACAAATCAGAAGCTACAAAAGCAGCGTTTGCCGATTTATCACAAACCACCATCAACTCTGAAGGACCGGCAGGCATATCTATGGCAATACCTTCTTTTTGCACCAAGGTTTTTGCAAGGGTTACATAGCTGTTTCCCGGACCAAAAATTTTATAAACCTTCGGAATACTTTCCGTGCCAAACGCCATTGCCGCAATGGCTTGTGCGCCACCCACCTTAAAAATATTTGAAATACCTAAAAGTTGGGCCGTATATAATATTTCGGGTGCTATCAAACCATTTTTATTGGGCGGCGTGCATAAAATTACCGTTTTGCAACCTGCAATTTGTGCCGGAATTCCCAACATCAAAACCGTTGAAAACAAAGGTGCTGAGCCCCCGGGAATGTATAAACCTATTTTTTCAATAGCCACTTGTTTACGCCAACAAAATACGCCCCGAGTGGTCTCAACCCGCGTTGAAACAACTTCTTGTGCTTTGTGAAATTTATAAATGTTTTGATAGGCTTTGTTAATGGCTTGTTTTAATGGCGCTGAAATTTGATTTATGGCATATTCAATTTCGGCTTTAGTTACCATTAAAGAAGTCAATTCAACTTGATCAAAAGCTTTGGCATATTGATATAAAGCGCTATCTCCCTGCGCTTTTACGGTATTTAAAATCGTTGCCACCTGAAGTTCCTTTTCGGCTGACTGTTGGCTTTTTGGGCGTTGTAAGAGCAGCTCTAATTCCGCTATATTGGGTTCATTGAAAATTTGCATATTCTTGAATTTATATTACCATTTTTTCTATCGGAACTACCAAAATACCCTCGGCTCCTTGGGCTTTAAGCGCGTCAATCACCTCCCAAAAGGAACCTTTATTGATGACGGTATGGATGGAACTCCACCCTTTTTGCGCTAGGGGTAAAACCGTTGGACTGCGCATTCCCGGTAGTATTTTTACAATATTGTCAATTTTATCATTGGGAACATTCATCAATACATAACGCGAATTTCGCGCTTTTAATACCGACTGAATTCTAAATTGAATTTTATCTAAAATCTCTTGAGCCTCCTTAGTTATAACCGGTGATTTTGCCAAAACTGCCTCCGACTTTAACAAGACTTCCACTTCTTTTAAATTGTTTTTAAATAAGGTGCTACCACTACTCACCAAATCGCAAATGGCATCGGCAAGGCCGATATTTGGGGCAATTTCTACAGAACCCGAAATGTGGTGTGTTTTGGCTTCAATGTGCGCGGCAACCATAAATTTGGACAAGGTATTGCTGTAAGAAGTTGCAATGCGCATCCCATCTAAATCGGCTAATGAGCTCACTTTAGAGGTTTTAGGAACGGCAATACTTAAACGGCATTTAGAAAATCCCAATTTTTCAACTAAGCTTGCCGTGCTATTTTCTTCAATCAAGGTGTTTTCGCCAATAATGGCACAGTCTACCACCCCATCTTCAAGATATTGGGGAATATCAGAATTTCGCAAAAATAAGATTTCGGCCGGAAAATTAATGGCTTTAGCCTTTAATTGGTCTCTGCCATTATCTATGGCAATACCACATTCATCCAGTAAGCGCAAGGAATCTTCCTGCAATCTTCCTGATTTTTGAATGGCAATTTTTAAATTTGTTTTCATTTTATTTTCTATCGTTAATTGTAAAAAAAAAAGCCCGCCTATCAGGCGAGCTTTATATTATTTTTAATTTAATTTTATAGCATCAACACCCGATAATCTCAGTTTTTTTTGAATGATGTTGGTGATGTAAATTATTAAACATTTATTTTTCTGTTTTGAGAGGCAAATATATACGTTTTATTTTAATATGCTAAAAAAAATGAAATAAATTTTTACAAGAGCTAAACGTGGTGAAAAATGCTTTTAACTATTAAAAACCATTTTTTGTTTTGCTAATTTCGCATCTTAAAAACAATCATAAAATGATAAAATCACTTTGGCTACTATTAGGTTTATTTGTGTTAAGTTGTTCAACAACCAATAAAATAGCCACTATAAAACCAGAACCAGATAATTCAAGTCCGTTGGTTTTTGAAAACACACCTTCTTTTATCAATTTGCCGGTGCGCATCAAACTTAAGGATATTGAATACACCACTAACAACCTATTAACCGGCTTAATTTATGAAGATAATACGATTGAAGATGACAACATTGAAATGAAAATTTGGGAACAGGCTCCTATTTCAATTACTAATGAAAACGGAAAAATAAAAACAGTTCTTTCATTAAAAGCATTGGTAAAATATAGAATTGGCACAAAAACGCTAGGAATAGACCTTTATAAAACTAATGAGTTTAACCTCAATGGGGTGATTACTTTAATAAGCAATGCAACGCTCAATAATTGGAAACTCAGCACTTATACTTCATTGCGGTCACTCGAATGGAATGAAAGTCCAACGCTTACTGTTTTTGGAAAAAATGTTCCAGTTACTTACCTCATCAATCCGACCATAACACATTTCAAGTCTAAAATCGAAAAAAGTATTGACGCTGCTATTGAAAAATCAATGGATTTTAAACCCAATGTTTTAGATGCCTTAGAAAAGTTGAGCACGCCTTTTTTAATGAACGAAACCTACGAAAGTTGGCTTCAAATTGTTCCAATTGAGGTATATGCTACTAATGTCCAATTAAAAAATGATTTGCTTTTAATGGAAATGGGAATGAAATGCACTATGGAAACGGTAATTGGAACAAAACCAAACTCAAAATTTGATGCAACAAAAATTGCTTTAAAACCGGTTTCAAAAATTCCAAGCCAAATTAATGCAAATGTTATGGCTATTTCCACTTATGAAGAAGCTTCAAAAATAATAACAAAAAATTTTGCCAATCAAGAATTTAGCTCCGGAACAAAAAAAGTGAGTATTAAAAATGTAAATCTTTGGCAAAAAGGAGGCAAATTAGTGATTGCTTTAGAGGTGATTGGAACCATAAATGGCACCATTTATTTAACAGGAATTCCGCAATATAACGAACAAACTAAAGAGTTATATTTCGACAAAATGGATTATGTTTTAGATACCAAAAACCAATTAATTAAGGCTGCCAATTGGCTTGCTCAAAGCATCGTGTTAAAAAAAATTCAAGAAAGCTGCCGTTATTCAATAACGCCTAACTTAGAAATGGGAAAAAAAAGTATGATGACCTATTTAGATAATTATTCACCAATGCCAGGTGTTTTTGTAAATGGGACAATAGATGATTTTAAATTTCAAAAAATTCAATTGACGAATCAAGCCATTATTGCCTTTGTTCAAATAAATGGTTCCTTAAATGTGGCCATTGATGGTTTAAAATAACACTGATATTGTTACATTTACAGAATTTATATTTCTAATTTTTAGAAAAAATAAAAACAAGTACAGATAATTAACAAAAAAATTACACGTTATTTATTGGTTTAAATTAGAACTTATTTAAAAGAAGATGATAAAACTTTTTAGAAACATCCGCAAAAACCTTCTCAATGAAGGAAAAACATCCAAATACCTCAAATACGCCATTGGTGAAATTGTGCTTGTGGCGATTAACAAAAAAGCCTTATGTCCCGTTAGGGACACCCTATTGGTAGCAGAATACAAAAAAATCATCCAGCGTGCCTTTAGGCCTGCCTGCCGGACAGGCAGGTACGAAATATTATATAATGTACCTAACGGCACATTAAATCAACGAATTAAATTTTTGCTACCAATATAAAGTCCCTAACGGGACAAATAAAATTGAATCAATATGATAAAATTCTTTAGAAACATCCGCCAAAAACTCATCGAGCAAGGCAAAACCAGCAATTACCTTAAGTATGCCATTGGTGAAATTGTGCTGGTGGTGATTAACATAACCATTTTATGTCCCGTTAGGGACAACCTATCGGTAGCAAGAATAAATACAAAATTAAATTCACGTGCCTTTAGGCCTGCCTGCCGGACAAGCAGGTACGATATATATAATGTACCAAACGACACATTAAACCAACGCAATACATATTTGCTACCAAGATAAAGTCCCTAACGGGACAAAATAAAATTGAATCAATATGATAAAATTCTTTCGAAACATCCATAAAAAACTCCTGCAAAAAAATAAAATAACCAACCCAGCCTTGACATCAGGCAGGTACCTTAAATACAACATTGGTGAGATTTTTCTTGTAGCGATTAACAAAAAAGCCTTATGTCCCGTTAGGGACAACATATTGGTAGAAACAAACAAGAACGAACCAATCCAGCGTGCCATTAGGTACGCCATATGAAAACAATCCCACACAATGACCGCAAAGAGGACTAAAAAAACCTTTGCGTGAGCTTCCTGAAAACTTTTGCTTAAAACCAATCTAACTCAAAAAGTCCTAAGAAAAACAAGCGCTATTTTTTTGCCATTTCTTATCAACAAATACTTGAGCTTTACCATTCATTGTAATAAATTTGCAAATATTTTAAACCCTAGCAATCTGCGCTCATGATTCTATTTTTCAATAAAAACAATCACTATTACGCTGTTCAGTCGCAACGCCAAACGCAAGAAAATATTGATAAACTATGCTGGTTATTTGGCGAAGCAAAACACCTAACGGCGACGACTATTACAGGAATTTTTATAGGGCCAAGGGTTGAAATGATTACCCCTTGGAGCACCAATGCGGTAGAAATCACTCAAAACATGAACCTTATTGGCATCAGTCGCATAGAAGAATTTATCAAAGTTGCCAATGCTGATGCAGATTTTGACCCGATGTTACAGGTAAAATACAAGCATTTAAATCAAGAAATTTTTGACATAGAAACCCTTCCAAAGCCTATTTTAGAAATTACCGATTTAGAAATTTACAACCAACAAGAAGGACTCTCATTAAATAAAGATGAAATCGCTTATTTAAAAGCCCTCGCCCACAAACTCAAGCGCCCCCTAACCGATTCGGAGGTTTTTGGATTCTCTCAAATCAACTCCGAACATTGTCGCCATAAAATTTTTAACGGCACTTTTGTTCTTGACGGAATAACGATGCCTACTTCCCTATTTAAGTTGATTAAAAAAACCTCACAACTAAACCCCAACGGAATTGTTTCGGCTTATAAAGATAATGTGGCTTTTGTCAAAGGTCCAAAAATTGAACAATGGGCTCCAAAAAGCGCCGATAAACCCGACTTTTATGAGGCTAAAACCATAGATAGTGTTTTGTCATTAAAGGCCGAAACTCACAATTTTCCAACAACCGTTGAACCTTTTAACGGCGCTGCTACAGGCTCAGGTGGTGAAATTCGCGATCGTTTAGCGGGAGGAAAAGGTTCCTTGCCTTTGGCAGGAACTGCAGTTTATATGACTTCCTATTCGCGTTTAAAACCACGCCCTTGGGAAATAATGCCCCAACGGCAATGGTTGTATCAAACACCTATCGACATTTTAATTAAGGCGTCTAATGGGGCTTCTGATTTTGGTAATAAATTTGGACAGCCCCTAATTTCGGGCTCTCTGCTTACTTTTGAACATGCTGAAAATGACCGTATGTTGGGCTTTGACAAGGTGATTATGCAAGCAGGTGGAATTGGTTTTGGCAAAGCACAAGACAGTTTAAAAGCCATTCCGAAAGCGGGTGATAAAATCATCATTCTCGGTGGCGATAATTATCGTATTGGAATGGGCGGAGCGGCGGTGTCATCAGCCAATACCGGCAATATGAGCAATCGCATCGAATTGAATGCCGTGCAACGCTCTAATCCCGAAATGCAAAAACGCGCCGCCAACGCCATTCGCGCGCTGGTTGAAAGCAGCATAAATCCAATAATTTCTATTCACGATCACGGCGCAGGTGGACATTTGAATTGTTTGTCAGAGTTGGTTGAAGCTACCGGAGGCATCATTGCTATTGACAAATTGCCTCTAGGAGATCCAACCTTATCCGCTAAGGAATTGATTGGCAACGAATCACAAGAACGTATGGGTTTAGTTATCAATGAAAAAGATGCTCATTTACTCAAAAAAATTGCCGAACGCGAACGCGCACCCTTTTATGAAGTCGGCGTGGTTACTGATGACGAACGCTTTGTTTTTACCTCCAAAAAGGAACACAAAAATCCGATAGATTTGGCCTTGAGCGATATGTTTGGCAGTGCCCCAATAACCGTGATGACTGACCAAACGCTTACTCAAAATTATGCCGAATTATTCTATCAAGCTGCTGATATTTATACTTATACTAAAAATGTTTTACAATTAGAAGCGGTGGCTTGCAAAGACTGGCTCACCAACAAAGTAGATCGTTGCGTTACCGGAAAAGTGGCTAAACAGCAAACCTGTGGGGCTTTGCAATTGCCTTTAAATAATGTGGGGGTGATGGCTTTAGATTTTAAAGGAACCGATGGCATGGCAACCTCAATTGGGCACGCCCCTTTAAGCGCTTTAATAGCTGTTGAAGCCGGCTCTCGAAATGCCATTGCCGAAGCTTTGACCAATTTGGTTTGGGCTCCCTTAAAAGAGCAATTACAGTCGGTTTCGCTATCGGCAAATTGGATGTGGCCTTGCCGTAATGCTGGTGAAGATGTCCGTTTATATAAAGCCGTAAAAGCCGTGTCAGATTTTGCTATTGAACTCGGAATCAACATTCCAACTGGGAAAGATTCCTTATCAATGACACAAAAATATCCCGATGGCAAGGTGATTGCTCCGGGAACGGTAATCATTTCGGCTGGAGCGCATTGTAGCGACTTTACTAAAGTTATAGAACCCGTTTTAAATGTGGATGCCAATAACCGAATTTATTATATCAATCTGTCAAAAGATGCCTTTAAATTAGGAGGTTCTAGCTTTGCCCAGAGTTTGGGTAAAATAGGTTGCAGCACGCCCACCATTAAAGATGCAGCTTATTTTAAAAAAGCCTTTAATGCCATTCAGACCTGTATTTCCACAAATTTGATAAGTGCCGGACATGATGTGTCGGCTGGTGGCTTAATTACTTGTTTGTTAGAACTTTGTTTTTCAAATGTCGAAGTTGGCGCGCAAATAAATTTAAGCAAACTCAACGAAAATGACCTTATAAAATTATTGTTTTCAGAAAATGCCGGATTGGTCATTCAAACCAGTCAGCCCGAAGCTTTTGAAACCTTTTTATCGGCTTCAAATGTTGATTTTACCGAGATTGGTTTTGCCAAAATTGGCACGGAATTAACCTTAATTAACCAAGCAAAAACGTTTCAATTTAATGTTGCCGAATATCGTGATTATTGGTATGAAACTTCTTATTTGTTAGATTGTTACCAATCGGGCAAAACCAAAGCAGCCGAGCGCTTTGCCTCTTATAAAAATCAGCCCTTGCAGTTTAAATTTCCCAATGGATTTACCGGAAAACTGCCCAAAATAGCGCTGAGTGAAACCCGTCAAAAAGCAGCTGTAATACGTGAAAAAGGCAGCAATTCGGAACGCGAAATGGCTTATGCTATGCACCTTGCCGGATTTGATGTTAAAGATGTGCACATGACCGATTTGGTGAGTGGACGCGAAACGCTAGAAGACATTCAGTTTATTGTTGCCGTTGGAGGCTTTTCAAACTCCGATGTGTTGGGTTCGGCCAAAGGTTGGGCGGGTTCGTTTTTATACAATCCAAAAGCAAAAAAGGCTTTAGATCAATTCTTTGCGCGCAAAGACACTTTGTCATTAGGCGTTTGCAATGGTTGCCAACTTTTTATAGAATTGGGATTAATTACTCCAAAACATTTAGAAAAACCAAAAATGTTGCACAACGATTCTGCTAAGTTTGAATGCCAGTTTACATCGGTTGAAATTCTCGAAAATAATTCGGTGCTATTGTCGAACTTTGCTGGAAGCAAATTGGGCATTTGGTCGGCACACGGCGAGGGAAAATTCAGTTTTCCTTATGATGAAACGCACTATCATATTGTTGGAAAATATGCTTATAATGCTTATCCTGCCAACCCAAATGGGTCCGATTTTAATACGGCTATGCTTACTTCGGATGATGGTCGCCACACGGTAATGATGCCCCATTTAGAACGCGCTACCTTTCCTTGGAACTGGGCTTTTTATCCCAAAGATAGAACAGACGAAGTGAGTCCGTGGTTACAAGCCTTTGTCAATGCAAAAAATTGGCTTGACAAAAACAAATAATTCCTTATGACAAATACAAATTTTTATTCCCCAAAAATGCTTCGCAAAAGCGTGGTGGAATTGCAAAAATATATCGACAATAAAACTGACTATCAAGAAGATGCCGTTTTGGCTGCCATTTGGGAACTCGAAAATAGGGCCCCCTTAAATCCCGAAATTCAAGCCTTGAAACAAGAACTTGAAGCTCAAAATAAACAATTTGAAGAAGAACCCATCGCAATTAAAAATGAAACTATTGCCCTATATAGCTTTAATTTTATTTTCCTTTTCGGAATATTGTTTTCGGTTTTTGCTGCCAGTATTTTAATCGGCTTAAACCTCGTTCAGCTCAAAAATAAACCACGCTCAAGAATGGTATTATTTACTGGATTAAGTTATTCGTTTTTACAAGTTTACCTGATTGAACTATTTAAAATAACCTCTCCATTCGTCAGTATTTTTTCAAGTTTATTAGGCGTTTATTTGCTTTATTATTATTTTTTGAAGCCAGAATTAAATCCAAAAGAAACCTATCAAAGCCGAAGCACTTGGCAGCCATTGCTCATTGGAATGGCCATTGCCCTACCCATTGCTTATTACCTTATGAAAGCGGGTGGCGTTGGTGCTTTATAAATTATAATCTAAAGTAAAGAATTGTTAATTTCTTTAACCAAACGCGGACCTTCGTAAATAAATCCGGTATAAAGTTGCACAAGGTCTGCGCCAGCATTGAATTTTTCTTGAGCATCTTGTGGTGAATTGATACCACCAACGCCAATGATTGTAAAAGCCTTAGCGGAATTATCTGACAAAAATTTAATCACTTCGGTTGCCCTATTTGTCAAGGGCTTTCCACTCAAACCACCTGTTTCATTAAAGTTTTGAGACTTTAAACCTGCTCTTGAAAGGGTGGTATTAGTAGCAATCACGCCGGCAATTTTTGTACTTTTTACAATATCAATAATATCTAACAGTTGCCTATCGGTTAAATCGGGTGCAATTTTTAAAAGAATTGGTTTTGGCTTAAGTTTTGAAAAATTTATTTTTTGAAGTGCCACAAGAATATTAGTTAATGGCTCTTTTTCTTGTAAAGCCCTGAGGTTTGGCGTGTTTGGTGAGCTTACATTTACCACAAAATAATCGACCACCTCAAATAGTTTTTCAAAGCAAATAAGGTAATCATTAACCGCTTCTAAATTGGGTGTGGTTTTATTTTTGCCGATGTTTCCACCAATTATCACATTGGTTTTGCGGTGTTTAAGTCGTTTAGCAATGGCTTCAACACCATCGTTGTTAAAACCCATTCGATTGATTAAAGCACCATCTTTTTTAAGTCTAAACAAACGCGGTTTTGGGTTTCCCAATTGAGGTTTTGGAGTTACCGTTCCTATTTCAATAAAGCCAAAACCAAAGGCGCTAAGTTCATCAACCAAGGTCGCATTTTTATCAAAACCTGCGGCAAGACCAACTGGGTTTTTAAAGTTTAATCCAAATAAAGAGCGTTCTAATTTTTTATCTGATAAAGTGAATTTATAATTTATTAATGCCTTAAAACCAGGGGCTTTAAACAACAATTTTAAGTTTATAAAGGTAATGCGATGTATCAGCTCCGGTTGAAACAGAAATAATAGCGGGCGAATGACTGCTTTATACATGCTTTTTTTTATCAGCTTTTGAGCTATTTAACAACTTTTGCAAAAACTTGGCTTAACCCTATTGCAAATTACCTTAAACTCGCCCCCAATTTACTTTCAAATGTCTGTTGCAATTTAGACATAATCTTCTCAATTTGAGATTCATCGAGTGTTTTTTCATCATCTTGCAAGGTAAAACTTAAGGCGTAGGATTTTTTGTGTTCCGGTAAATTTTTACCCTGATACACATCAAATAAATCAATTGCTTTAATATAGTTTCGCTCGGTTTGGTATGCTAAATTATATAAATCTAAAAAACGTACTTCTTCATTTATCAGCAAAGCTAAATCGCGTTTTACCTCGGGATATTTTGGTGGTAAACTTACGCTAAACGATTTATTTTGAGCTATTTTCAAAACATTTAGCCAATTAATATCGGCGTATAAAACTGCTTGCTTAATACCGAATTCTTTTGTGATTGATGATTTCACAAGTCCTAAATCAACCAAATTCATTTTTCCTAAGCTCAAATTAATACCTTCAGAAAACAAGTCATTTTTAGTAGGTTTAAGCGTAGTTTTCACTATTCCAACCCGTTCAAATAATAGCGTTACAATGCCTTTTAAATAAAAGAAATCGGCTGTTTGTGTTACAGAATTCCAACTTGCAGGCACTTTATTTCCCGTAACAAACAGGCTTAAATGTTTGTCTTCCTGATAGGAATCATTATATTTGTGATAGGTTTTTCCAAATTCAAACAACTTTAGCGCATTGTTTTTGCGGTTGCTATTAAAGGTAATCGCTTCTAGCCCACTAAACAACATTGACTGGCGCAAAACTGATAAGTCTTGACTTAACGGATTTAGAATTGACACATTTGTTTCCTCTTTTAACAAGTCGCTATAAGTCGTGTAATTGGGCTTAGTTAACGAATTTGACATGATTTCAAAGAAACCATTTCCAGTTAATTGACCGCCTATAATTTTTTGTATTTTTTCATAATGTTGCTCGTCGGATGAATTGATTGAGAGGTTTAATTTTTGTGAAAATTCAACGTTATCATATCCAAAAACCCTTAAAATTTCTTCAATAACATCTACTTCTCTAGTAACATCTACGCGATAGGCCGGAATGGTTAGGTTGAGACCCGTTTCGTTTTGATTATTAATTTTTACGTCGAGTGAAGCTAAAATATTTTGGACTTTCTCGACTGGAATTATATGACCAATTAATTTATTTAAGCGTTCATAAGACAAGAATATTTGAAAATCATCAATTTTATTAGGATAAATATCGGAAATTTCACAGGAAATTTTCCCTCCGGTTAAGTCTTTTATTAAAATTGCCGCTCTTTTTAGGGCATATTCGGTGTTGTTTGGATCAATACCTCGTTCAAAACGAAAGGAAGCATCGGTGTTTAAACCGTGTCTTTTTGAGGTTTTACGAATGCTTACCGGATTAAAATAGGCACTTTCTAAAAATATAGCAGTTGTTTTTTGTGTAATTCCAGAGTCGATGCCACCAAAAACTCCGGCGATGCACAATGGTTTTTCGTTGCCGTCGCAAATCATCAAATCCTCTTCATTTAAACTGCGTTCAACACCGTCTAAGGTGGTAAATTTAGTGCCTTCTTTTAGGGTTTTTACAATTACTTTGTTACCTGCAATTTTATTGGCATCAAAGGCGTGAAGTGGCTGGCCCAAATCATGAAGTACAAAATTGGTAACATCAACCACATTATTAATAGGTTTCAAACCAATAGCTTTAAGCCTGTTTTGCAACCACATTGGCGATTCTGCAACTTTTACATTAACAATGGTTAAACCTGTATAACGAGGGGCGCGTTTGCTATCTTTAACATCAATAGCCATTTTAAAAGTATGCTCGTTCACTTGAAAATCGCTTACTGAAGGGGTAATTAATTCGACATCAATTCCCACTTGAATTAAACCTGCTCTCAAGTCGCGTGCCACACCATAATGGCTCATGGCATCGGCTCTATTAGGTGTTAAACCAATTTCAAAAACAAAATCTGATTCAATATTAAAGACTTTGGCAGCGGGCGTTCCTGCTTTTAATTTAGCCTCTAAAATCATAATGCCATCATGAGCTTTCCCTAAGCCTAATTCATCTTCGGCGCAAATCATTCCGACACTTTCTTCTCCCCTAATTTTGCTGTTTTTAATTTGAAAAGCCTTGCCTTCTTTGTCGTATAAAGTTGTTCCAACAGTTGCTACGGGTACCGTTTGACCTTTAGCCACATTTGGCGCACCACAAACAATTTGAACAGGTTCATCACTGCCAATATTAACGGTTGTTATGCTTAAATGGTCAGAATTTGGGTGTTTTTCACAAGTTAAAACTTTGCCAATTACCACGCCTTTTAGACTTCCTTTAATGCTTTCTATGGCTTCAACACCCTCAACTTCAAGTCCCAAGTTGGTTAAAATTTCACTGGTTTTATCAATATCTAAATCAATTCGTAAAAAATCTTGTAACCACTTATATGAAATCTTCATAATCTAATTTTTCTGTTAAATAAGGGGCAAAGATAAACAATACAATTAAGAGAAACTTAGCCGATTATCACATTTTTTAGTTTCCAATAATTATTTCATTTATTAATATATTATTACTACTTTGCAAGTCTTAAATTAAAATTTAATGGCAATAAATATCACACGCCTTTTTGATTTTGCATATTATCAAGATGAAAAGGGAGGGCTTGAAGATGCCTTTGCAACCAAAAAAAATGGTGTTTGGGAAAAAACTTCAACTAAAGATCTAATAAAACAGGCAAACAAGGCGAGCAGAGCCTTATTAAAATTGGGTATTAAAGTCAATGACCGTATTGCCATTATATCGAGTACCAACCGTACCGAATGGAATATTATGGATATTGGCGTTTTGCAAATTGGCGCTCAAAATGTGCCCATATACCCCACTATTTCATCAGAAGATTATGAATATATTTTTAATCATGCCGAAGTAACTTATTGTTTTGTTTCGGATGATGAAGTTTATCAAAAAGCTAAAAAAGCTAAAATGAATGCCCCTTTATTAAAGGAAATCTATTCGTTTGATGAAATAAAAGCTTGTAAAAATTGGATTGAATTTTTAGAATTTGGAAGTGATGAATCTGTTCAAAACGAGGTAGAAGCTCGAAAAAATGCCATTAAACCAACTGATTTAGCGACCTTTATTTATACCTCGGGAACAACAGGAAAACCTAAAGGCGTTATGTTATCTCATCAAAATGTGGTTAGTAATGTTTTGTCGTCAAGCAAGCGATTTCCTATATTAGAGGGCACGCCAAAAGCCTTGAGCTTTTTGCCTGTTTGTCATATATTTGAACGTATGATTTTATATTTATACCAATACTTAAATGTGTCTATTTATTATGCCGAAGGTCTTGATAAAATCAGTGTAAACATAAAAGAAGTTCATCCTGAATTATTTACCGTTGTGCCGCGATTGTTAGAAAAAATGTATGATGCCATCGTAGCAAAAGGTACCGAGCTAACCGGAATTAAAAAGGCTTTGTTTTTTTGGGCGCTCAATTTAGGATTGAAATATGAGCCTTATGGTCAAAATGGTTGGTGGTATGAATTCAAATTAAAGATTGCGCGCAAACTCATTTTTGTAAAATGGCAAGCGGCTTTAGGTGGCAAAATCAACACCATGGTTTCGGGAAGTGCCGCATTGCAAACACGTTTAACGCGTGTATTTTGCGCAGCCGGAATTCCGGTTATGGAGGGTTATGGACTCACCGAAACATCGCCCGTTATTTCGGTTAATATGCAAGATAATCACATGCAACGCATTGGCACAGTAGGTAAAATAATTGAAGGTGTTGAGGTTAAAATTGCCGATGATGGTGAAATTTTGTGTAAAGGCCCAAATGTGATGATAGGCTATTATAAAGATGCGAAAAAAACAGCCGAAGTTTTAGAGAACGGTTATTTTCATACCGGTGATAAAGGTGAAATAGATGCCGACGGCTTCTTAAAAATTACGGGACGCAAAAAAGAAATTTTTAAAACCTCCGGCGGTAAATACATCTCACCAGCCTTGCTAGAAAACGAGATGAAACAATCCCTTTTTATTGAACAAATTCTCATTATTGGCGAAAATCAAAAAATGCCGGCGGCCATCATTCAGCCTAACTTTGCATTCGTGAAAGAATGGGCAAAACGCCATTTAAATATCGAATTTAGCTCCAATACAGATTTAATTTTTAATGAAAAAGTAATTGAACGTATTCAAGAAGAAATAGATAAGGGAAATGAGCATTTTGGCAAATGGGAAAAAATAAAACGCTTTGAATTAACATCCGATGTTTGGGGTGTTGACAATGGGTTATTAACACCAACCATGAAACCAAAACGCGATATTATCATCAAGAAATATTCCGATTTATATACCAAAATTTACGGTTAAAAGGCTAACTTTGTCAACCAATTTGAGCTTAATTTATGGAGCAATTTATTGTATCGGCAAGAAAATATAGACCCCAAGTTTTTGAAGATGTGGTGGGGCAACAAGCCATTACAAAAACTTTAGAAAATGCTATAAAAAACAATCACCTTGCGCAAGCCTTGCTATTTACGGGTCCACGAGGGGTTGGCAAAACCACTTGTGCCAGAATCTTAGCCAAACGCATCAATCAAGAACATTTAGAAAAAGTCAATCCCGATGAGGATTTTGCCTTTAACATTTTTGAGCTTGATGCTGCTTCAAATAACTCGGTTGATGATATTCGTAGCTTAACAGACCAAGTTCGGATTCCGCCCCAAACGGGTCATTTTAAGGTCTATATTATTGATGAGGTTCACATGTTGAGTCAAGCCGCTTTTAATGCATTTTTAAAAACGCTTGAAGAACCACCTGCTCACGCCATTTTTATTTTAGCAACAACCGAAAAACACAAGATCATTCCCACCATTTTATCGCGTTGTCAAATATTTGATTTTAAACGCATAGGCGTTACCGATATCAAAAATTATCTGCATAAAATTGCCATTGAAGAACACATAGAAGCCGAAGATGACGCTTTGCATATTATCGCTCAAAAGGCTGATGGCGCTTTGCGCGATGCCCTTTCAATTTTTGATAGGGTTTTAAGCTTTTCGGGCACTAAACTAACGCGCCTCGACGTTGTTGAAAACCTAAATGTTTTAGATTATGAAGTCTATTTTAATATGACTGATTTAATATTAAAACACCAAATTCCACAGCTCTTAATTGCCTATAACGAGGTGTTGAGCAAGGGCTTTGAAGGTTTGCATTTTATTGTTGGATTAGCCTCTCATTTTAGAGACTTGTTAGTAGCAAAGGATGGCGCTACGGTTGAATTGTTAGAAGTAGGCTCACGCGCTAAAGAGCGCTATTTGTTACAGGCTAAAAGCTGTGAAGTCGATTTTTTGTTACAAGCGATTGATTTGGCAAATACCTGCGATTTAAATTTTAAATCAAGCAAAAACCAGCGCTTATTGGTTGAACTGACGCTGATGAAATTGGCTTCAATAAATTTTAATCCAGACCATCTGGACGAAAAAAAAAAACCTAAACTAAACTTAATTCCGGCTTCTTTTTACTCACAACTGCCTGAGGAGGCTACTAAAAAAAGTAGCGTCATTGTGGCCGAAACTAATGCCGAGTATCAAATTGAAAAATTGGAAGTTGAAGTTGAAAAACAGGCGGCTACTCATCCTGTAAAAGTTACAAAAATAATTGATAAAAAAGTTGTAAAAGCGCTAACAGATGCAACTGATCAAACAAAAATAACGGGCATAAATGCCATAAGAAGAACGTCGGCTTTATCGCTTAAAAGCCTACAAGAAAAGGCTAATTTGAAAGCAAATCAACCGGAAAATAAGCCTCTGGTTGCTTTGCCAGAAACACCGTTTACCGATGCGCAATTTTTTGAAGTATGGAATGAAGTTGTGACGCACTTTACCGAAAGCAATCAAAAAGTTTTTGTTTCGGTTTTAAACGCTAATATTCCAAAGATAAAGGGTCATATTATCAAACTTATGTTGCCAAATGAGGTGATGGCACATTCTTTTCAGAAGGGGAAATTGGAGCTTTTAACAAAAATCCGTCAAGCCTTAAATAATTATAAACTTGATTTTGAAATTGTTGTAAACGAGGAATTTACAAAAGACTATATTTATACACCACAAGAAAAATATCAAGCGCTTAAAAAGAAGAATCCAAACATTGAAATTCTTAAAAAAACCTTTAAACTAGAACTTTAATGTTTAGGGATTCTTTTAATATATTTATCAAATTTAAAATTGAACACCTTGGACTATTATAAATTAGTGAAATTATTAATCGGATTTTTGATTGTAGCCATAGCTTCGTATCAAATTGCCAAAGTGTTTCAAAAAATAAAGTTTCCATTGGTAACGGGATTAATTATAACAGGAATTATTTCGGGCACCTCACTATTAAACTTTATAAAATTAGAAACCCTACAAGACCTCCATTTTTTAAATGATTTGGCGCTGTCAATTATTGCATTTTCAGCTGGATCGGAGTTGTATTTAGATGATTTACGCAGCCGTATAAAAAGCATTAAATGGATGGTTTTATGTCAATTATTTATCACTTTTATCATATCGAGCGTGGTAATATACTTTGTTGCTGACCAAATTCCTTTTATGATAGCACTTAATTCACCAACCAAAGTGGGAATTTCAATTTTATTTGCCACAATTTTTGTTGCACGGTCGCCTTCTTCAGTTATTGCTGTCATCAATGAAATGCGCGCCAATGGGCCATTTACAAAAACGGTAATGGGTGTTACAGTGGTTAAAGATGTTTTGGTTATTGTGGTTTTTGCTATTTGCCTTTCATTAGCAAAAACTCTCATTAAAGGGGATGAAGTAAATATTTTATTTCTATTAATCCTTTTTTTAGAGCTCTTAATTAGCATCAGTTTTGGCTATTTTTTTGGCAAGATTTTACAAATTCCCTTTATCCTAAAAACAAATCCTAGAATAAAATCGGCTCTAATTTTAGCCATAGGATATAGCATTTACCTTTTTACAAATTTTATAAAGTCAAATTCACTTATTTGGTTTAATCATCAAGTGGTGCTAGAACCTTTATTGATTGCCATTATAGCGGGATTTGTATTGACAAATTACAGTAAACACCGGATAGAATTTTCTGAGTTATTGCATAAAATTGGGCCGAGCATTTACATAATTTTCTTCACTTTAACAGGCGCTTCTCTTGATATTAATATGCTATTTAATGTTTTTGGTATTGCTTTGAGTTTATTTATTTTACGTCTTCTAACATTAATGATAGCCGGTGGTTTGGGTGTTTATGCTGCAAAAGATAATAAAAAATATGCTTTAATTGCTTGGATGCCCTATGTCACTCAAGCTGGAGTAGCATTGGGATTAGCCACAATTGTTTCTCAAGAATTTCCCGATTGGGGTTACCAATTTGAAACTATTATTATTGCCATTATTATTATTGGACAATTATTTGGAGACCTCCTTTTTAAGTTTGCCCTAAATTATATAAATGAAAGCCATTTAAAAGCTAAAAATTCAGAAGCTGATATTACAAGAACTGCCATTATTTTTGGAATTGAAAATCAATCTATTGCCTTAGCTCATCAGTTAATAAAGAATTATTGGAAGGTAAAAATGGTAACCTCAATAGCCGATTTAGTAACTAAATACGATGATTTGGATATCATTGTTGTAAACAGTTTATCAAGACCCGATTTGAGTATTTTAAACTTAGCACAAACCGAAACGGCCATTTTAATGCTCGACGACAAACGCAATTTTGAATTGGCAACACTTATTTTTGAGCAATTTGGCACAAAAGAAATTGTGGTGCGTTTAAACAATCGAGAATATTTTGATAAATTCAATGAATTGGGGGCTAAAATTATTGATCCTTCTACCGCCATTGTTAGTTTATTAGACCATTTTGTGCGCTCTCCTAATGCAACTAATTTGCTGTTGGGCATTGATAAAGGTCAAGATTCCATCGATATTGAAATCAGAAATAAAGACGTTGCCGGCTTGCGTTTGCGCGATTTACGCATGCCTTCTGATATCATTGTGCTTTCTTTAAAACGACACGACCAATTTATTATTTCACACGGTTACACCCAGTTGCGACTTGGCGATGTGGTAACTATGGTTGGCTCTCACAACAGTTTAGAAGCCCTTAAAATAAAATTTGACAACTAGCCTTTGAAAAAAAAATCCAAAATAATTATTTTTATAACAGCGGCTTTTTTGGTGCTTTTTTATTTTTACATCAATCCTTATCAGTTTGGCTATTTACCTAAATGTCCACTTTATTCAAGTACTGGAATTTATTGTCCGGGATGTGGAAGTCAGCGCGCCATTCACGAACTTTTACATCTAAATTTTTTGGGATTTATCAGGCAAAACACCTTATTATTACTATTGATTTTGCTATTAATCTATCACGGAGTTGTGATTTTAGCAAACTCCTATTTTAATAAAACTTGGAAAAGCCTATTAAACCACAAAAAAACACCTTACTTTTTATTAGTAATAGCAATCTTATTTTGGATTTTAAGAAACCTGCCTTTTAAGCCATTTATTTGGTTAGCTCCTTATTAGATTTTTAAATTTTTATCATAAGGAATAACACTCAAAATGTATTTTATAGCATTAATGCGAGCGGTTGTTTTTCTGTTAGCTTTTATCACTTTCCAAGGTACGAGCGCCGTACTTGTTTTTGAAAACATTTCGCGTTTATAAAAGGTGTATTGGTCCCAAAGCTCTTGAGCTTTTTCGTCAACCGGCGTAATTTTCCATTGTTTTAGCAGACTTGTTTTAATGTCTTCAAAACGTCGGGCTTGTTCATCTTTAGAAATCGACATATAAATCTTTACAATTTGGATATCAGATTCAACAATCATACGTTCAAATTCATTGACTTGATTCATAAAGATGTTGTATTGATGATCGGTACAAAATCCGTTAACAGGTTCAACCACAGCGCGATTATACCAACTTCTGTCAAAAAGAACAATTTCGCCAGCCTTAGGAAATTCGGTTAAATAACGCTGAAAATACCATTGTCCTTGTTCTTCAACGGATGGTTTTGGCAAGGCTACTTCAAAATAATATCTAGGATTTAGGCGTTCGGTAATTCGCCTAATTGCGCCTCCTTTTCCGGCGGCATCACGTCCTTCAAAAATAATGATGATGCGTTTGTTATTTTCAATTGCCCAGGTTTGCATTCTAATTAGTTCCACTTGCAATTTTTTGAGTTCTTTTTTATATTCTATATAACGCAAAGCCTTTTCAACATTAAATGGAATGGTGTTAAATAAAGACAAAATGCCTTTACTTGAATTTAATTTATCAATATCCGATTGAGAAAATTTAGGTTCCATAAGCTAGTCTTTGTTGTGTCGTGATGACCTAAAATACCTAATAATAATATTTGGATCAGGAATTAGTTGCATGTTAGCTTCTTTTTTATTGTCGTAGTCAAATTGTGTGAGCACATATCTAATTGATTCTAAACGTGCTGCCATTTTATCATTGGTTTTAACAATAATCCAAGGGCTATAAGATGTGTGTGTTTTGCTAAACATTTGTTCTTTATAATAGGTGTATTTATCCCATAATTCCTGACCTTTTTGGTCAACAGGGCTAAATTTCCAACGTTTTAACGGACTTTCATTCCTTGAATTAAAGCGTTTTAACTGTTCTGTTTTTGAGATA